>Ga0080013_1003986_pt1 | contig 14886 bp, 11 predicted proteins | sample ETNvirenome_6_85_FD_69236 | JGI IMG/M metagenome (GOLD analysis project Ga0080013, IMG submission 69236) | Marine viral communities from the Pacific Ocean - ETNP_6_85 (SPADES assembly) (version 2) | ecosystem: Environmental > Aquatic > Marine > Oceanic | place: Pacific Ocean | collected 2013-06-19
TGTTAAACATAATCATACCCAGGCAAGTGATGAAACTCACAAAATGTATGGGAACGAACAGTATCAATACAATCGCAAAAATTGGTCATCAGTAATGTTATTCAACTGTGAGCATGAGGCACACAAATATCTAACCGTAGATGATGTTAGTACAAAAACTGGCAGATGGTTGCATAGGTTGATGTGGATTGAAAACTATGCCCAAGAAAAACAAGATACCGGAGTTATGCTTAATTTTAATGACTACATAGGAGAGTTACCAGAAGAATGGAACTGGTTGGATGGACATTCACCAGAAGATATTGATGCAAAAAATGTTCATTTCACAAGAGGCGGTCCTTGGTTTAGAGGACAAATATGGGAACCACTTGACAAGCAATCTGAAATATATGCTCAAGAGTGGGAGGCTATTAAAGAGGAGTGGCAAGCAAATGAAGACTAATCGTTTTGCCAAGGATGTTGGTGGCTTATTGATAGGAGAACGTGGTGAAAAAACGAAATAGAATATATAAAATATTTATTGGGTATGACCCCAAAGAACATATAGCTGCCACAGTACTTGAACATCTCTTGCGAAGAGATACTCCTGAAACTCTGGATATTACTTTTTTAAAAGAAGAAAACCTTAAACGTGCTGGTTTATTAAGCAGACCTTATAAAATTATTAACGGTCAGATGATTGACGACCAGGATGAAAAGCCTTTCTCAACTCAGTTTTCTTTCAGTCGTTTTCTTGTCCCTGCTCTTATGCAGTGGGAGGGGTGGGCATTGTTTATGGATTGTGATATGTTCCCACGCACTGATATCACAGAGCTTTTCAAAGAGTACGATGATCCTAGCCTTCCTCTTTATTGTGTTAAACATAAGTATGAACCCACAGATGAATACAAGATGGATCATCAAATCCAAACCGTCTACCCTAAAAAGAATTGGTCAAGCCTGATGCTTATGAATTGCGGTCATGAAATGAACAAGGAACTAACACCTCTGGTAGTAAATAATTTAGACGGCTCCTACCTTCAGCAATTCCAGTGGCTCCCCAATAGAGACAGTATTATTGGTTCTATCCATGAGGAATGGAACTGGCTGGACGGTCATTCACCTGAAGACCTTGAAGCAAAGAACGTACACTTCACCACAGGTGGTCCTTGGTTTAAAGATTGGAAATGCAAGAGAGAAAAGGATGGCGAGTATGCAGCCGAATGGAATGCAGATTACACAAACATAGCCCTCTTTAGAAAGAAAGCAGACCTAAATGAAATATAATTTTGTAACAGTTTTTGATGAGACTCTTCTACAGCAAAGCACAATTTCATTACTGAATGAATTTAAAGATAACTGGGAAAAGAAAATAGATTTCCATTGTTATTATTACAATGTAGACTTATCCAACTATTCCCTTCCCAAAGCTCCGAATATTCATTACCATAATCTTCTGGAGATCTCTGAATATTCAGAGTTCCTCAAAGATTACTCACACCATAACGGTACTGAAGGGAATACTATCCAATATAGTGAAGTTCTTGATGTTGTTCGTTACATACCCAAAGTTTTGGCAGTTACTGAATGCAGCTTTAATAATCTTAATTGGGTTATTTGGTTTGACCCTACTTTAATTAATATTAAACCAATCTCTGTTAAAGAATTAGATGCTCTTTTCCCTCAATCTGGGGTAATAGACATATTAACAATTAAAGATGTAGATTATTTTATGGCTTTTAATTTGTGTAGGCAAGTACCAGGAGATCTTCTGGGAGATTTAAGAGGTGCTTATATTTCAGGTGAGTTTACCAACTACAGAGAGTGGACATATACTTTTATTCTTAACAGACTAATCACAATTTATCAAGCACACGGAATGCGGGTTCAAGAAATTGAGAATGATAGACTATCGAATATGTTTGTCAGTCTAACTGAACGGGAGAACATGGGCATAAGAGATAGTGCTGGTAAGCGTATCATCCAGCTATCTGAAACAGATACCTCTCCTGATATACTCCCCAATAGATACAGGCAGTTGGCTGATTTGATTCGTTTCTACAAGCCTTCTTGTATTGCTGAAACCGGCACATGGAATGGAGGGAGAGCTATTGAAATGGCTCTTGCTGCTTTTCAAAACTCTGACTCTGTACATTATATTGGTTTTGATTTGTTTGAGGATGCTACTCCTGAAACAGACCATGAAGAGTTTAATGTAAAGCCTCACAACACAAAGGCTGCTGTGCAAAAAAGGTTTGAAGAATTTGCAGAGCATATGAAAGAGAAGGAGAATAAAACATTCACCTTTGAATTAACCAAGGGAAATGTAAGGGAAACCCTGGAAAGCCTTATAATACAAAGGGTGCTGCATAAAAAAGATTTGAAGAATTTGGATAAATTACCCAAGACTGAGACAGCATATACTGAGATAGACTTTGCTCTGCTGGGTAGCGGTAACAGTAAAGAAACAGTTCAAATTGAATACAATGCTTTTAAAGGTGTCCCTGTTGTAGTGGCAGATCATTTCTTTACTGAAGACCATGAGACTGAGGGGATACCTCCAGAAAAATACCAGGGAGTTAAAGATGTTTTTGATGAAGTTAAGACAAAAAAGATTGATGCCCAGGAAACAACCGAAGATGGCTGGGTATCCTTTGATGAAAAGTCTACAACCAGAAAGTACCTTCTCCCTTCCGGTGATAGGGTGGCTGGTGGTGGTCATACTCACCTTGTGGTTTTTCTTCATGATACCTCTATAGAAGATATACCGGAAGATTTAAAGAGAGTACCTATTGTTGTCCATCCTAGAGATTGTGTACCTAAAGATTATATTAATAATAATATTAAAGCAAACATGACTCTCATCTCTCCCAAGAAATGGCTGCAAAAACATTCAGGCCATAGGGAAACAGCGGTTGTTGTGTCTGCCGGTCCTTATCTGGATTATAAAGAACTCAAGAAGTTTCAGAAAGATAACCCAGAGGCTAAGATTCTAGCAGTTAAACATGCTTATCCTAATCTTTTAAAACACAATATTAAAGTGTGGGGTTGTGTTATTCTCGATCCCCGACCTATTACTGGTGTCTCTACCCATAATATAGTACGGAAAGATTTGTTTAAAAAGCTGGACCCAGACACTAGATTCTTTGTGGCTTCCATGACAGACCCCTCTGTAACCAATTTCCTGATTGAAAAGGAAGCAAAGATCTGGGGATGGCATGCCTTTACTGATTCTCTTCGACAAGAAAAGGATCAGGGAACGGAGATTCAAAACCAGCAAGTAAAGATAGAAGAAGATCTGGGCATCCCTGAAGGTGCCACCCTGATCACTGGCGGTACTTGTGCAGCCATGAGATCAATTGGTATCCTGCATACTATGGGCTTTAGAGATATCCATCTGTTTGGTTTTGATTGTTGCAGAGAAGAACCTACCAAGGAAGAGAAGACAGAGACAACCGGAGATATAGAGGGAGGAGAAACTCCCAAGCCCAAGTATATGGAAGTGACTGTCAAGAACACAGCCTACTGGACTACTGGAGAACTTCTGGCAATGGCCCAGGACTGTGAAAAAGTTTTTGCTGATGAAGGACTTGAAGGTGTTCTTTCTTTTCATGGCAAGAATACTATGGTAGCAGACCTGTGGGATATCAACCAGGAACAGTTAGAGAAACGGAAGATATCTTTTACAGGATATTATGATGAGTAACATTCACATAGCAGATGAGTACAAGCCTGGGAAAGTTATAGCCCAGGCATCTGCGTTGTTTTTAAATAATGCAAAACCTCTGGAGAGAAAGGAGATAGGGGTTGATCCTTCCCTAGATAGGAATAATCCTTCTGTTCAATACAAAAAACTATTGGAAGAGTACACCCAGATACATAAGGTATCTGATCGTATGTTTAATGGCAGAAGCTTGGTGAAGTTTACGGATATAATCCATAGTTTTATAGAGAAGAATAATTGTAAGACATTGCTGGACTATGGGTGCGGGAAGGGGCATCTCTATACGGATGAGTTCTCTACAGTTACTGATCAATTAGACAAGTCCCTTCCTGAAGTCTGGGATCTGAATAGTTACAGTCTTTTTGATCCTGGTTATGAGGAACACAAAGAACTCCCCAGAGAAATGTTTGACTGTGTTATTTCCACAGATGTTCTTGAGCATGTACCGGAGACAGATCTTATCTGGATTCTGGATGAGATTTTTTCCTATGCTGACAAGATGGTGTTCCTGAACATAGCTTGCTTTAAAGCACTCAAGACTTTAGCTGATGGCAGCAACGCTCATATATCTCTATTCCACCATCTGGATTGGCTGGAATTAATCTCTGCTCGTTCTGAGCATGTCAAACATTTAGTTATTTATATTTTCTTTGACATGTTTGATACCGAAGGAAGGATAGAATTGAAGGGGTTTAAACTATCATATGAGAATAATAAGATAAGAGTTATCCAATTACATGAGAAGGAGGAAGAATAATGTTAGGCATTGTAGAATCAGTAGTAGGAGTGGCAGGTAAAGTCCTTGACAAGTTTGTGGAAGATAAAGATCTGAAGACAAAACTTGAGGCGGAACTGAAGTCACAGATTATCTCTCTTGATCTTGCCCAGGCACAGGCCAATATAGAACAGGCTAAGTCACCATCTGTTTTCATTGCTGGGGCTAGACCGGCTATCATGTGGATATGTGCCTTTGGTCTAGGCTGGCAGTTTGTTTTCCAGCCTGTGATGGTTTGGTTATTTGCAGTCTCTGGTTCTGCTATAGTATTGCCGGTCTTGGCTACAGAAGGACTGATGCCCTTGACTCTTAGTCTGCTAGGTCTAGGCTCTATGAGATCCTTTGAGAAACATAAGGGTGTCCATCGAAACAACATGAAGACATGATCAGACGATTACTGAAGTGGCTGGGTTGGAAATTAAAAGGCAAACCCGTGCCTGAATATTTATCAGGCAAGGGAAGAAACATTAATTATGATGAATGAAAGGCAAGAGAAGTTTGCACAGGCGTATGTGTTGCACCGCAATGCCACCGAAGCTGCCAGAACAGCAGGGTATGCTCTGGCTGGTGCCAATGTGCAGGGACACAGGCTTCTGCAAAATGATAAGATCAGAGAAAGAATAGAAGAACTTGAGCAGGAACTGGAAACCAATGTTGATGTGATTAGTGAGATAGAAAAGCAGTACACCTATGCCAAGGAGAACGGACACACCAATAGTGCTATCAAAGCTCTTGAATTATTGTCCAGAGTAAGAGGAGCTACCTCCGATCTTAATGTGGCAATTGATGAGGAGACTTTGGAGGGTGCTATTATTGGATGCTTGAATGTTCTGGGAGAAGAAAAGGTGTATGATCTGTTATCTAAGTGCAATTTCATTGAAATAGAGGAAAATGAAGGGCCAGAGAGCATCTCTGAGGGTGGGGAAGAGGAAGCAAATGAATAATACCTTGTCAAAACACCAATTCTTCTGTATGAGGCTGTGTGGCCCGTACAAAGCATTTAGCTATTTATAGCCTATTAGTCCTCCTTGCAAGCGAGATTTTACTTTCTTTATGTGTTCAGGGAAGACAAGTATCTCCTGATGCTTATCAGAAAAGTCTTTAAAGATAATAGAATCGTATCCTTCTTCTTTTAATTTATCTATATTTCTTTTAGCATACAATCTTTTTTTATTTGTGTCTACGATAAAAGGTTTTTCCAATTTACTTACATCAAATCGTGCTATAGTTTGCCCACTTAAAAATTGTTTACCTTCTTCATCTAAACCTTTTAAAAGATTTTTTGTGTTGGTAAATGTATCCAACTCATCTGAATAATATCTAGTATCTCCTCTTCCTCCTCCTACTGGTCTAAAACCCAGATCTGCTGATGCTCTTATATTTGCAAATTCTTCTGCTCTTTTAGGATTGATAGAAAGGGAATGCCCTTCTCCTAAAAACTGACCCAAAGGATGTGCAAAAGCTATATCAAAGAAATCTTCCCCTACTCTTTTTCCTCTAGTAGTTCCATGATAGGCTGTTAATCCTGTCTTATCTATTTGAGGTGGAATTTCTGCTAATTTAGAAGCAGGAGATTTATCAAAAGCTTTCCTAAGAGGAGAGATAGTAGGCTCATCTAGACTAGCCAATCCTTTCCTTGCTCTTTCTTTTCTAAATCTTGAAGCTGCGTGTTGAAACCCTGTAGGATCTTCAGCTATCTTATCAAGATTTCTTAATAATTTAGCAGCTTCCTTAAAACGCCTCTCACCTATAGCAACAGCAGCATCACGAGCTAGTTTCTGTGGTCGATTAAATACTGGAATTTTTCTGTGTTCATCTGCATACTTTTGCATAAGTTTATGATACCGTTTTCTTATTGTATCTACCGACTCTGATATTCCCTTTTCTGCCTTATTAAACGTAGACAAGGATTTATGGCCTTCTTCTATGAAATGTTCAAGATTAGGATTCTCAAGAACTCTAAGCTGACCCGCTATTTTACTCCTAACCCTATCACGCCTAAAGCTGCCGTATGGAGCTTCATTAGTTAGAACGTGTGTAAGATCTCCAATATGTTCAACAACACCAGAGAGTTCGGGCGCAGTTTGTGAACTCTGTATCTTACTCATAGCTATTTCTGGAGCGCCCCGTTGAGTACCACTAACATTCTCAAATGCTTTAAGAGCTTCTGGAGATAACTTTGATGGTTCTCCTTTAGGTCCAAAACCTTTTAACTTAGGAATTTCAAATAAAGCGATATTGGCTGTTCCAGCCTTTCTACCTGATACCATATCCTCGTCTAAAAATTTAACTCCAATAAAGCCGTCTTTTTTCATTTCTTTTATTAATTTAGACACATTTTTTTTACCGATGTACTGGTCAAAATTCGGATCAATCATTTCAAATAACAAAGAGTCATCAACAGTCCATCCGCCTTTAGGGGTTATTCCCAATTTTTTTATAGCTGATCTGGCTATATCTTCATCAGCTATTTTATTGGGATCAACAATGTGTCGGCCCTCTACACTTCCATATGTTTTTGCTTGGCTGGCTGATGGCGAAACAAAATATAATCCAGTTTCAAAATTTGGATGCACTGGCCCACCATGAAAAACAGGTAACTCATCTACAACTTTTTTCGTTGCTCCCTTGACCTGTGATACAGTTCCCGGAATACCTATCATAAGGGGAGCCAGAGTAGCTAAACCAAAACTACTAATAGCTTCTAGTATGTCTCCTTTTTTAAGAGCAGGAACTACTCTAGAAGACTCTTCAACCATAGCTTTAATATCTGCTTGAGGACCAATAATAGAAAGAATATCTTCTATATCTTTCATGGTAGGAATATTCAATCCAGACTTACGAGCTACCTCAAAAGGAGAAGGGATCTCACCTAAACTAGCCAGCCCTTTCTTTACCGCTTTGTCGAAGACTTCAGACACTATTTATAACTCCACACCCAAGGTCTAGGATGTATATCACTGTTACCCATTGTATCCAGGTGCAGGAACCTGCTCTCATGTGATCCCCTCTGGGACACACCTATACCTGTAAAGTCATGTTGAATAGCAAGGCCAATTAGTTTATGAGCAGCCTTCCCACTTACCAAGACATCAACAGCTTTGCCATACAAGTGAGGAGAGTTCCTGGCTCCTCCTATAACCTGATTATATGAAGAACTCCTATAGCCAGAAGAAATAACCATTGGCTTATTGAATTTGTGTCGGAGAGTAACCAGCCTCTCCATAAATCCTTCATCCATATTACATTCATCTGTACCCTTGCATTTAAGTTCGTCAACACTAAAGTACTCCCACATTATTCTTCTACTTCAACTGGTTCGGGAACATCCAGTGATAATCTTCTTTTATAATAAGGTTTTTCTATTTGTATAAAAAATTTTCTTAATTGTTTTAAATTAATATTTGGATTATTTTTTCTAATCTCTTTGAGTAAATCATTTTTAAAACTAGATAATCTTTTAGTTGAAGAAACATTATATAAATTTCTTCTTAAAAATAATATGCTCTCTTTACTTAATGATCCCATTGCGTCTTTATTTCTTATTAATTTTTCCCATTCTCTAGAATTCATAAATTCTTTATATGATCCAAGAACTTCTGCTACTTGTTGATATGCTGCAAATTCTGTTGACAATATATTATCATAAGCTTTGGCTATATATTGCCAATCAACAGGTAAAGATTTATCTAATAATTGTTCTTTAATATTTCTTAATCCTGTATTACGAACTTCATCTGAATTTTTTATTAATGTTTTAGTTGTAAATCCAAGATTTTTAGTAGGATTAAATTCTCTTTCTTTTGATGCCATAGTCCAAGGAAGTAGCCAAGGACTATATTTTTTATTAAAGCCATGCTTTGCAAGCCATGTAGATAAACTACCAGAATCTTCTAAATGTTTTCTATCTTCACCAAAATATAATTTATTAAAATTTCTTTCCATATCATCAGGAATAGCACCTAAATCTATACCCATTTCTCTTGCTGTTTTTATATATCCCGGTTCACCAAGTTTCCATAGCTTAGTAAAATAATCACCAGCACTATCCCAATCTCCTTTATTCATAGCTTTAATTAAATCAATAGTAGATTGTCCTTGTTGTACAGCAAGAGAAGGATCTAGAAAAACTTCAGCCTGTCTTATAATCATTTCTTTAAAATTTTTATCTAAACTTTCCTCTAAATTTCCACCTTCTGCAATCTCAGTTATAAAAGGCATAATAAAATCTAGAGCATATTGATCAGGCATATTATAACTTAAGTCTGAATAATAATATTTATCAGTTTTCTTATCTTTCCGAATTACTAATGCATGATTACGTTCCCAAGGTGCTGAAGATTTTCTAAGTGAATTGGCAACTTTATCTGTACCTTCCATTTGATTATAAGTATAAGCTACTATAGAAGGCGCAGAAGCTACAACTGCTTGAGAAGCTAATCTGCTAAGACCAGATCTAAATAATGTCTTATTTCCTGTAAGTCTTCCTTCAGCTATTTCTGTCCCAGCTAATTTAAATAAGTTATATTTATTTCTTAAATTCTCTGCGGGAAAAGCTGTAAAAGATCCAACAATAGGCACACCTCTAGATTTTTCTAAAAGCTGTGGAATACGAGCATAGACAGGTACAATATTCATTACTTTACTTACAGCTTCTTCATCTAATAATTTAGAATCAAAATCTTTTGTTTTAGAAGAACCTCCAAAGGCATCACTGAATTTTTGTCTTAATATATTTTTTTCTTCTGCTGACCTTGCATTCCATATCTTCTCACTACGTTTTCTTTCTCTAAGAAATGAAGCTATTTTACCAATATCGTCTGTAGCTACATAAGCTTTTTGAGCTAGTTTTCCAAAAGCTTTGCCTGGTCTTGTACTTTCTAAAGCAGGAGTTCCGAATGTCATTAAATTTAAGATAACTTTTTTAAGTTTACCCATATCTTTTATATTATCTAGTTCTCCAATTCTGTTTAAAATTTGTCCAATTTCAACTTGACTTCCTTTTAGTCCTAATTTATTAATGACATCAAAGATTTCCTTTTTTCTTTCAGGAGATGCTGTAGCTAATAATTTAATACCATCAAATATACCTCTTCCGTTTCCAGTCCCAATAACATACTGTGTTGCACTTAAAATATTACGTGCTTGAGCCATAAGACTATATACAGTTTTATTCTTTTTGATATACCCTTGTATTCCTGCAAATAAATCTAAGAACTGATTGACTCCCTCACCAAAACGGCTTTCACCTAATTCCCATTTTCTTCCATCAAACTGTTCAGATATTATTTTTAATACATCTGATTCTTTTTTAGGTACATATATTTTTCCTAATGTATTTTTATTAAACATATCAGAATCAAGAATAAAAGCAGAATTTAAATTTGTTGGTTGCTTTGTAGATTGATTCATGACAGTTACTAAAGGAACCATCTCATCATCTGTTCCTAGTTTTCTAGCAGCAGCTTGTGGACTATCAGCCATTACTGCTCTTCCTTGTCTTATTAAACTATCTCCTAGAGAAGAGGCTAATCGTAATTGAGCAGAAGATTCAACAATACCTTTTGTTGTCTCTAATGCTCTAATAGCAGGATTAAAATTTTTCCCATAAACGTGTTGAATTATATGAGGTATCTCATCTTGTTTTGCTTTGGTAGGACCACGTTTTGATTTTCTGATTGATGTGGGTTTATATAATTCTTTAAGCCATGCATCAATAATTTCTTCTTTTTCTTCAGGTGTTTTAAAAATAGGTTTACCTTTTTTATTAAATAATCCTACTCCTCCTTCATTAACAGATCCCCAATTATTTTTATCCTTTCTAGCAAATTCAAATAAGTCTGATTTAATAGATTGATTTTCAGGCAACGCAAGCCACTTATCAAAATCTTCTCTTTTAACATTTACAAACTTTTCAAATACATCTCTAGCATAGGGTTTTTTAGGATCATATTTATAAATATTTTTTCCTTTAACAGATAAGTGTGCTGGGCTACCTGCCATCTCTTGAAGTTCTCTGACATATCTATGAAATTCTCTTATTTGATTAGCTAACTCAGGACTCTTACGCCTTAATTTAGTAAGGGCTTCACTTGCTGATATTTTTGGTTTCTCCTTACCAGAAGTTCCCATTGCATAATTTATAAGTTCAAGATCTTTAGGTTTTATTTTACCCTTTGTATCAGTAAACTCTTTTTTAATAGTATCATCCATTCTTGTAGTTAATTTTTCTACAAGTTCCATAACAGGTCTTGATTCTCCTGTAGCTCTTTCAGATAATCTAACACTAATTTCATCAAGAGAAGCAAGAGGAGTTAAATTATTTTTTAACCAATTTGCAGTTTGTGCAATACCTGTTTGATCTGCTACACTTTTTGCAAATTTTGATTTTAGTGCTGGAGATATAACTGCATCTTTTACAGAACCTAAAACAAAATTTCCAGTTACTCCTAAAACTGGACTAAGAGTTCCCTCTAAAAGCATTCTCTTAGCCCCTTCGCCAAGATCATATTCTTTTTTTCTCCCTAAATCAATATCCACTCCTTGTCGGCCTGGACCTGTACCTAATCCAAATTCTTGAACACCTGCTCCTGCTCCTGCTACTACTCCTTCTGCTAAATAAGCTTTTAATAGTCGAGGAGAAATAACAGATTGTATTCTAGATGCTAATGCATGTCTAACTGTTTGTTTAGCAGCTTCTTTACCACCTTGTATAACTGCTGTTCCAGCCCCTGCTGTAAAAAAAGCCGCAAGAGCAGAAGCCCAATTTGTAGGATCAGTAAAACCAGCACCAAGATAGTCTCCTAATGCATTAGTCCATCCAGTTCCACCCTCGTCATAAAAGTCTGGCATTTTTTCCATTTTATTAAGAGCGTGTTTATAGAATTTTTTATACATGTCAGGAAGATCTACAATCGTATTCCCCTGACTAATTGTAGATATTAAATTAACATCAAAGTATCTTCTATTTTCTATAAATTTATCAACAATTTCTTTAGGATTTTCTGGGTCAATATTATAACCCATAGCTCTCATAGAATGAAAAGCAGCATCTAAAAAATCTGGATCTTCTTGTAAAGACTCATATGTTATCTTAGGCTCAGCCATCTTTTAAATCTTTATTTAATTCTCCAGCACTTCTTCTAGATTTTAGACCAGGGATTCCTTTCCCAGTAGGACCACCATCTTTCTTGCCGTTATTTCCCTTGTGTGTATCAGCTATTTCTTTTACAATAGATCGAACAAATTTTTCTCCTCTCTTTTCAAACATAGGATGAGACATAAGCAATTTAACAGCTTCCTTAAATACTTCTGGTTCTGTTGCAATTTTTTCAGCATTATCTAAAATAGATTTTATTTTTTCAGTCATTGCTTTATCTAATTTAAATTCTTTTTCCCAACGAGCTAATAATACCTTTTGTCTTTCAGCTATTATCTTAGCATCTACTTCTTCAATTTTACTTACTACTGTTAAACCTGTAAGAAGCTTATTCATCTCAGATTCAGGAAGTTTAAGAAGTTGTGTTTGTAATTGTGTATTTGATTTAATACTTTGAATTAAGTGTGCATGTTCATCATCTCTTAATCCTGATTTAATAGCAGCTTCCTCATCATCTAATTTATTCATTAAAGCATTTTGTTTTTCATTAAGCGTAGCATGTTCTTCTCCAAAAACTCCTGCTCCTTTAACCCAATCTACACCTCCTTCACCTCCAACTAATGCTTGAATAGCCTTTTGATTAGCAGCAAATCGAGCCATAGGATTTGTTCTACCTTCCCTTGATTTTCTTCTTTCAGCAAAATCAGCCAGCCTTCCTTCTCTATTAGATTTAAGAGCAGTTTCTAAAGATGATTTCTCATCTGTATGTATTTTTCTAAGATCTTCAGGATTAATTCTTTGAACCCCAAGATACTCTTGTAATCGAGCTAGTTGATCCATAAATGGAATTTTAGTTTTTCCAAGCTCTGTTGGTGGAGATGGTGGTCGTTGAATTGCTCCACTAGAATCAGCCCTTCCATAAGTTCCTTCTCGTCTATTAACCACAGGTAATCCAGACAGACCACTCTTATATAAACTCATCAACCGATTTCTATCTTTAGCGGAGATAGCACCAGAACCTTGTTCCATATACTTACCCAGATTTTTATCTGACATTCCTACAGATCCACCGCCCTTTCTTATAACACCAGAAGCAGGACCATACATACGATTTCCTAAAGTTTGTCCACTAAAATTACCACCAAATCCACCGCCCATACCATAGATGTTAAGTCCGGTTAGTCCCAGACCTAGCAGGTTCTGACCCATGCTGGGCTGATAAGGAGTTCCGGTTGAAGTTGTAGTTCTACTAGGTGTTCCTAACATTGGATTCCCATAGACAGTACCCGAATACTGAGCTAATGTTTGTTGAGGAAATTTCTGTTCTTCCAAGAATTTAAAGTATGCTTCATCCAAACCTGATTGTGCAAGTTCTCGTCTTTCTGCTCCTACTCCTTCTGCTGCACCAGCTTCTGCCAATGTTGCCCCGAATAAGGCTGGTCCTGTCCTACCTATATTTGCAGCCATTGTTTGTTCTCTGGCTTTCTGTTGTGCAAACTGGTTTTGAGCATCCCGGAAAGAACTTTGAAGTCCCTTAGCTTCTATATCTGCCAATAACTGTGATTGTCCTCTTTGAAGTTCTGCTGCTTCTACCCCTGCTCTTGTTCCCAGACCACTCAGACCTCCAGCATCTACAGCCCTCTTTTCAAATCTTGGTAAAACATTACGTTCAAATTGTGTTTCAGCTTCCCTTTTCTCAATATCAGTGACTGCTCTTTGATAGGGAGACATATACTCTTGGGCAACTTCAGGGGTAAACTTCTCTGCTCCTTCCCTTTGAATGCCTAGAGCTTCCTGTATAAAAGGTGCTTGGGTTCCTCTTAAACCTTTTATATCTTCTTGTGCCTGTAACTGTTCAGCCGTAAATGGTGCAGTTGTTAATCCTGTATAAGGATCATATCCTCTCTCGATATCGGCTCCGTATAAAGCTTGTGCTTCTGATAAAATCTGTTTAACAAAAGGAGATAACTCTTTAGGTATCTGTGATTGTATAACCTGAGTGGTTGTAGCCTGTTTACCAGTACCTCCTATTCCAAATAGTGAAGATAAAATTCCCATTTTTTAAACCCTTTCAGTCATTGGCCTAAGAGCAGCAAGACCATTAATTTCTCTTGGTTGTTTTATTGTTCCATAAGCTTGTTCTCTGACATTTTCTACAACCTTATCCATTACATCAGCCCCTTTATCAGCATTGCCATTACCTAGAGCAGACATTGTATGAGCGTCTACAACGTACTCCTTGGGACTGACAGCCAGTGTTCCTACCTGTTTTGGTCCTTCCTGAATAGGCATGAATACATTGTCTTCCATACCATGACCATCTCCTGGAACTCGTCCTCTGAAGTCACCGCCCATTGACATTTCTATTAATCCCCCACTTGAAGCACGACTTGGTGGAAGTCCTTGATAATCTCTGGCAGCGTTTCCCATTAATTCTGAAACTACCATTTCAGGATTTCCTCCTGCTTTCCTAAAAAATATTTCAATAAGATCTGCTTTTAGTGGGGCTAAAATTTCTGAGACACTTATATTTTTAGCTTTCTCTACTGGAGATATTTCAGGTGGAGCAACTGGCATTTGTCTAGGCGGTTGAGCAACTGGCATTTGTGGTCTAGATTGTGGTATAGGAACAGGTATACGTGGTCTTGGTTCAGGCCGACTCATAGCTATATTAGATAATCCTTGAGGAATATTAGTTTCTCTCATAATATCTAATTTAGCATCCATATCAGGAGATTGGATGTCTTCACTAAAATCCTGGAATTCTTCAAGAGCCATATTTATACCCTACCTGTTGTAACTGATTGCTTGCAAAGTTACTCACATCATCTTTAAAATTATTCTGGTTATTATAATTATACTCTATTTTCTTCCCATTCCCAAATTGTTTCTGTATTTTTTGCTGTATAGAATACCTACTAGGATCAAGAACCTGTCCCTGATTATAATTTCCATGCAGTGTACTGTTGTTAACCCGATTGAAATGTTCTGCCATTGTTTTCATTAATTTAAATCCTGCCAAGATGTTTCTGCTCCAAGACTTACATACCCTCTAAATTTTCCACTACTGGCTGAGTAAGTTATATCCCCCTTCTTAGGTCTACCTATACTGGTAATTGTAACGATACTCAGTATATTTGTAGATGGTCTATTTTGTTCATCCAAGTCCCTGCTATCCAGTTCATTAATCAATACTGATCCCCATCTCTGTATTTGTTTGTACATTGATAAGAGTTCTTGATCGTTTAGTCTTTGTGGAAGAGCAGGATACCTTGCCATTATCTTGCACCATCCCCTTGTAATGCCAAC
>Ga0080013_1003987_pt1 | contig 14885 bp, 24 predicted proteins | sample ETNvirenome_6_85_FD_69236 | JGI IMG/M metagenome (GOLD analysis project Ga0080013, IMG submission 69236) | Marine viral communities from the Pacific Ocean - ETNP_6_85 (SPADES assembly) (version 2) | ecosystem: Environmental > Aquatic > Marine > Oceanic | place: Pacific Ocean | collected 2013-06-19
ACTATACGTTGCGCTGAATGTCAACATCTTTTGTTGTCGTTGACACTATCTTGACATTTATAGGCTTTCTTGATAAGCGATAAATCTGATATGCCATGTATAAGACTGCCGCGTTCATCAACAGTTGGGTAAAGACTTGGTAATCCATTATCGAGCCGTCCATGCAGCATTTTTGCGAGGTTGACAGAAAGGGGATGGCCCATTTACATAATCGTCATGGAAGCCTACTTGCTGGTTGCCGGGGATAATGGCAATAAGGGAACGTGTACTGGCGTGCTGCTGGATTTCATAATCGATAGCCGCCCATGCTGAACTAAACCCATTAGGCGCATCGAAAAGGTCATAGGTATATGCACCGTTTGCATGTTGAAAGATTGCTGTGTAAATCAAGATAACTCCTTAGTTTGGTTCTGGTTCGCCGCAACGAAGTTCGCCGGCTTCTGTGTAATAGAATAGCATATCGGGATAAGGATTGCAAGGGAACTTGTCTAGACTTAACATCTTGTTGACATACCTAACCTCTTCTCCCTCCCATTCTAACAACATAACTTCTGCATTGTTAGCGCGCACTGATAATACTTCTCCCAATATTATCATTGCTAATAAAGCTGTTTTCATTTATTTATCTCCTTTTTTTTAAAATGGTGGGTCAACCGAGACTCGAACTCGGAACCTACGGCTTAAAAGGCCGGTGCTCTGCCAATTGAGCTATTGACCCTCAAGTTCCGCAATACGCCGCAACGTGATGTTGTAGTATTGCTCGTCGTTTTCCATACAGATGTACTTACGATTGCTTCTGGTGGCTGCTATGGCTGTTGTGCCAGCACCCACACAGCTATCTAATACCACTTCACCTTCATTAGTGTAAGTTCTAATTAGGTACTCGAACAAAGAAATCGGCTTTTGGGTTGAATGGTATGTCTGGCCTTCGCTCTCGGCGGTCTTGAAATACTGTACCGTGCGAGGGTAGCGTAAGCCTGTTTCATTCTTTACCAATACGGCGCGCTGGTCACCGTAAACGTCAGTGGGTCGATGCGCTGACCCCTTATTGTATGGCTTACCCTGCCACATCTGGGGATTATATGTTGGGAGCTTTCGATAGAAAACGCAAACATCTTCATGCGCCTTCATTGGCATGCGTTTGGAGTTCAGGTAGCCAGTTGCTTTCGACTTCTCCCACACCCAGTTATATCGAAAGTTCTTGATATTAGAAGCAATCAAAATGCTAGTAAAGGGTTGCGAAGCTGTCAAAACAATCGCACCATTAGCTTTAATAACGCGGTGGTATTGTTCCCACAAGGGCTCGAAAGGAATCTGTGTGTCCCATTTGCATTTGGTTGTTCCATATGGAAGGTCACACAGAACCATATCAATGCTGTGGTCTGGAATCCCTTTCATTAGCTCCAGACAATCTCCCAATAAAATCTGATTTGTCATTCTACCTCACTTAATGTTTCTTCGTGTACATCCAGCACTTCGCCGGTTACGAGTAGCTTTACCGTCCAACCAGTGTCGGTCGGCCAGTCGGCTTTCGCTCTAAACTCTTCTATATTTCCGTACTCTTCCATTAATTCCTCTATCGTGATGGGATCAGGGATGGTTACCTTTTCCAATAAAATAACTGGCCCCTGGTCAAGCCACTTATAAATCTCTCCCGTCTTCATACTTTATCCTTTAATACTATATTTTAAACTTTTTTGTGCAACTCTCTTAATATAACATCTTTACATTTAGTTGTCAAGAGATTTTTACCAACTCGCACTCAGTAAAAAATCTTGATATTCCGTCTGTACATAAAACTTCGAAATAAGGCCCATAAAATAAATCAGAAAGCGTGAGCATGTCGTGAGCTTCTACTGAAATATGAGTGACGAGGCCGATAAAGACGAAAGGCTTGAAATCATCATAGAAATAACTATAATAAGAGTGCATCTCATACTGACCAGTAACGAGATCTCCTACTACGAACCGTTGTTCATTCTGTTGCCCCACATAGGTAAGTATACAGTAATATTACACTCGCTTCAAAAAACGCTCCTCTACCCAGAAGACATAACGGAATCCGGGAGATAATAGTCGATAACGTTTAGCACCGCGCGCCGCAGAAATAATATATTTCTCGACACCGACGATAAAGGCGCCATCTTTAATAAACCGCTCTATTGCTCTTCTTTGGTTTTCATAGTCGACGAGATAACTTGTCTCCGTATGTTTAAACTTATTGAAAGTCGACCTAGGAAGCACATGGGTGCCCAAAGGCAATCGTGGCTCACGTTCATATTCCCTCATAACCTTTTGAGAATATTTATTATTATGCATACGCATGTATTTCCTTTTTAATGGAACACCGCCACCAAGAATAATATAAGCAACGTCATCAAAGTAATGCTGTTTAGCATGATAGTGGGCGAGCACTATCCCAGCCTCTTGATATTTCTCACGAAATATGGGGGCCCATTTTTGGTGTTTAACTTCTTCTTCGGCAGTTGTTCTCGCGAGCACTTGATTAAGAGTAATCTTTTGTTTTGCTGTTAGGGTGCCGCCGTCGAACAACTTCCCCAAGATAGAAGTCAAATAATCGAAATCCCACCCCTGACAAACAGTGCGAACTAATGATTCTTCAATACTTTGAATGGTTGCATCCATGACTTTATCCTATCATAAATACATAGGTTCGTCAAGCTGATTTTCTAATAGTTTTTAGCCAATCCGTAGGATACCAGCCTGTGTCCGAAAGTTCAGTTGCACCAAATACCGAGGGTGTTTTGAACCACTTTACCAAACTAAAGCTATTTTTGTATTTCTTACACCAAGAAGAGTTATAATAAAAAAACTTATGGGCTAACTCTCCCCGACCAGAAATAGCTACAATCCCGGCAATCATTTCGGTTCTATCTCGCCATGATAACTCTCTACAATGGGCCGTCATGGCGCGGGCGTCACCTATTTGTAGTGTTTCTCCTACATCATCAACCTGTTCTAATACAATCCCCATGCCAGGTTCTGCACGGCGGAAAAGATTGACGAGATCTCCTTTCTTAATCGCGGCCAATGAAATCCTCCATCACCTGAATCCATCCTACAGGTATTTTTATCGGGATCAGCCTCCAGTGGTGTTCTTGTAGGGCCGTGCATGCGTCCTTTACCAAACTTGGCAGACGCTCATCGGGAAAGGCACGCTCGATGTACAAGACAATATGCTTACCGGCATCATCGCTTTCCCTGCGGGCCATGATTCTAGCATCCGTAACTGCCCGAACAGATCTCTCTATAATACGCACTGCCTCGGAAGCAGGTAGCTTTCTTTTTATCTTTTTGATGTGAGCCATTAGCTTATAACCTCAATTTTATCATGTATTAAATTCAACATAATCCATTCTGACATATGTTTTTCATAACAGCACACCACTATGGATTCACTATCAGTTCCTACTTCCATTATTATCCCGTATTTATAAATGGGGTCTATTCCCCGCACTACATTACTATCATCATACGCTTCAAACGCATTATAGTCAATAACCCATCGCACTAGTTGACCTTTTTTTAACACATGGTAACTACTCAGTCAACTTTGTTTTTAATACTTTCACTCCCCGTGCATCACTGCGATACTGTATTTCGTAATCGCATTTTCCTTTGAATAGATTTCTTAGATTGACAAGGGTGGCTGTATGTGGCTGATTGTCCGCGAACAACACAACGCTAGAAGTGCCTACGTTACAATATCGAACCGCATCGCGGTGAATAGACTTCAAAGAAGAGTAAACACCTAAAAAACGATCAAACCTATCAAAGAGACAATAAATATAAATTTTTGTCATTCAGCCATCCCACCTGTAGCTGCCGCTATACTTCCTATCTCCAGACAACTCATGCAGTAATCCAGTTCTTTTTTCTTAGCGATAATCATCTCGTAATCATCATTGGCTATGGCATCTTCATATTCTTGCTGGACATCTTCTAAAAGACGCAACGATTCTTCTAACGCTGTCGCGTACATGAGATTCAAACCGAAGCGGTAAGCGCCCTCTTTAGCTTTTTTGAAAGGGCCGGTCGATCTAGTGTGGTCACTCTCTTTATGTTTCACTTAATATCCCTAGTGTTTATACTAAATAGGTTTATTTTGAAGAGCATCCCTTACAGCGAGAAATTTTAAGTTTGTTTGCGCGGTCTTCTTTGGTAACATTAAGTTTTTGAAATTCGGCGATATTATCAATAAGGAGGCGGCCGTTAAGCAGTGCCTTGATTTTATCCTTTGTTTTCATGTAGGCGCCGCATACAACAATCTGGCGCGTAGGCTTATGTAAAAGGTACTCGCCTGGATATATTTTATCCTCTTCTTCGATATCTTTAAACTTCATCCTCGGAATTCCTCATAGCGTGTTATTAGAATATCCCTGCTTGCGCGCAAGTTAGTCTCTTCTGTTTCGTCTTCCCAGTTGTCAATAACATAATCGACGCCGGCGTCAATAGCGTCACCGCCATCAAAGCGTTCTAATAGCAATAAATGTAAGTCATCCTTTGTGTATCGATAAATCGACAAAGGGATGAAATTATTATCGCTGGCGGCCGCAACAATATCCGACTGGATAGCTTCTTCTAGTTCTCTAAGATTCATGACTGTTCTTCGTGCTCTAATGACATCAAGGCATCATATACATTATTCTTCATATCTTCCAACTTGTCAAGGGCCATCTCTCGACGAAGGATCTTAAAGGCAATGTTCTCGGCTGAAAACTCTGCTTGCTGACTCTTTAATCCGGCGTTACGCAATCTGCGAATCTTGGCCTTTAATCTGTCAATGCTCTTTTTGGCTGCTTTGGGTTTTTGGAGCGCGAACTTCTCAATCAAATTGATCTGTGTTAGAATGTCGTCGCTCTTCTTGTGTGCAGTCACATGGTCAATGTCCACTTGCGCTGGATCTGGTTCCTGAAGCCATTGCTGGTCTGTCAATGAATAGAGGCCGGAAGCGATATGTTCTTCCTTGGCATCCTCCACATAGATTTCGACTTCATAGCCTTGAATCTTAATGTCATGCTTATCATTCCAATTCATGCGCGCGGCATTAAAATAAGCCTTAACTATCTCCTCGCTTTCACCAAGAGCAGCGTAGTCCACAATGATATGAAGATCAATGTCAGAATATTTTGACCAATTATAGTTAGCGAGCGAGCCGGTCAGACGAATATCCATAGGCTTCACATCTATCTTGAGTCCCTCCAGAAAGTCTTCAACAATCTTCAGAAGACGTTTGCGTATCTTGGGCTTCATCACGTTGCCACGGAAGATACGAGGCTCAAGATCAGGATGCTTTTCAAAAGTCTCCATGTCAATTTCTTCTTCCAGGCCACCTGGGGCGCCTGGTGGTGCTGAAATATTATTAAACTTCTTTTTGCGAAAGTTGGGGCGGCGTTTTTTAGGGTATCCGCCTTTCTTCTGTGGGCCTGTATCCAAAAACCACTTCAATGAGCGTTCGATACCTGCACCAGATTTACGCGAAGAGGTCTTCCTCTTCTTTTTCTTTTCGGTGATTAAAAACTTTTGCCATTTATCCATTTGTTATTCCTTTACCATGACGATAGGGCGATGCGCTTCCAAGTGTTAGAGGCCACACAAATATATAGATAGTTGGGGTCCCAACAGATCTCTCCCTGTTCGCCGGAGTCGGATGCGCTGGAGGGCGTCTTGGTGTTTCTGATGCGGATCACATTGGAGCCAACATCAAGAGCACAGGTCGGGGAACCTACACCATCAATTCCCACCCTGTTCGTGTCAGCATCACATTTCAATAACGGATTTCCGAGCCCTGAACCATTACCCTTGACAACAAGGTCAGTATTGTTGCTTCCCATGTTGATGGTAACTTCGTGCGTTCCAACATCGTTTTTCTCTACATCAAACAAATTCAGGCCGCCGGCCGAGAGAGTTATTCGGTTGTCACGAAATCTAAAATTGGTATCGAAATCTCCGTTGTGTCGGATATATTCGTTAATCCCCATCGGGCCAGATACATCCAAAGTATAGCTGGGCGTTACGGTTCCAACACCTACCCTTGACCCGGACACCGTTAAGACGGGGTTGCCTCCGGTTTCAAGTGAAACATAATCTTGCTCAAAGTTGATCTTTGTTCCTGGGTCGTCTTCGAATTCAATATCTCCCAGTTCTCGTTCGCCTTTTGAATATTTATAAGCCACTATCCTACCTCCTCTTCCTTCTCCTTACCACCATAAATAGTCTGTTCACCGTCTTCAAACGTAATAATAGTTCCATTTCCTGGGTGGGAGGCGACATGTATTTTGATGAAATCATCAAACGCGTCAAAGAACGCAATGCTGCCGCGCGGTGGCGGGGTTAGCCAATGGATAACAGTGTGTCCAGTGGCGAACATGACGCCCTCGATAACCACACCTTCTCCAGATATACCCGTTTCATCTCGTTGGCGACATACCGTAAATGCTCGAATCCCTTGCGGAGCCCTATTGCTCGGCTTCTTGGGTTTCAAATCATCGGGTTCGGTCGCTAACTCTGAAACTTGTTCAGAATCACTCATCAAGCCTCTCCTTTGTCCGTTGTACTTTCGGCTATGCTCATCATAACCATTTCTTCAATCATTCCCTTTAGGGCTTTTTCTGATTCGATCTCATCCGGGCAGACCTCATCGGGCTCCCCAAGTGTTTCTCGTAACTTAGCTATATTATCACGAATTTGCTCACATGTCAAATCCATTTTCTCAACTTTAGTAATGAGAGTGGACAAGCAGAGCTTATTCTTTTTCTTCTTCGACATTTTCTGTACCTCGCTTATCGGTGCGAAACAATCGACCAATTAATACTAAATAGTGGTACAACCACCACAATGTCCTCTAAAACATCAACACCATATCCCGTCTCTCCAACTATTAATGCCATGATGTACCCTACAAGCTGCCCTTGTTCGTTAAAAACCCCAGAGCCAGATGCGCCGGGCCATGCGAAAGAGTGCATATAAACAATGTCTTCATAGCCATAGGAGATAACCTCCCCCCTGATAGTTGCAACACCAAAATCACTCGGATAGCCAGTGTATAAGAGTTCATTGAAAGTTGCGAAAGTGTCTACCCATTCTTGGGTACTTGGAAGCTGTTTACGAATATCAACCGCTTCAAGCGTTTCTATTTTGTCTACTTCTATAATAGCGTAATCTACATACGGGTTGATCTCTATAATCTGTTTACAATCTATAAGCTCTCCGTCGCCTCTTGCCGCCATAACGCGAACGAGGCTACAATCTGAATTCATGCCGTGGGCCACCGTCAGCACAAAATATCTATCGTCATATGTTACATAAGTGCCAGAGGCCTTAGAGACACCATAGTGTTCGAGCGACATACTCAATACCTTAACGGTACTCATCCGAGAAATCAAGGCAGCGTCGTATAACGAAGATGCTTCATCTATATTATCAGGAGAACGAATTTCCTCTGCGGTTGGAAGGCCAGTGTTTGTGTGTTGCTTGAGGACTGAATTATACGCCAGAAAGCATAACGCACCACCAACGCAAACCTGAAGGAGAAGATTGGCGATTTTGTGAATTATCTTTCTCATATATGAACATTATACTTGCCTTTGATAGCTGATAAAGACTGGAACTTCTTCCAATCCCGATTCCTTTGCAAACCAAACAATGTCTTCGTTCCCTGTAACCTTTGCTCTGCCATTCTTGCCAATTGCTAGATATACAGGGTTCTGGGCACCATTTGCTATGAAATCTTGGTAATTTCCATCAAAAGAAACTTTGTCCCCCCTATAGTATGTAGCACAATAAGACCAAAGTTCCTCAACTGGCATCATTACATGAAAAGCCATGTTAGTTGTATCGGTGGGGTGATCGTACATCTGAACACCTCCTTCTGCCCAGTCCGCAATCAGTTCATCAATCGTAGGAGTTGGCGTTACACGCTCGGGCGCAGGGTACCTGCGTCCCATCTGGGCGCCGACCATTCCCCCAAGACCACCAAAATTGCCCCCCATTCCATCGGCGCTCTCACGGACTGTATGGATTGTTCCCTGCACATTCGTCCTGTGAATAGAAGTCCAGTCAATCACGTTTAATCCTTTGATGCGGCGCATGGCAGGCAGCAGAACTTCATCGCGGTATTGTACGCGGCTAGCAGCCCCTACAAGCTCGAACTTGATCTCAAAGGGGATATATTCGTTTTGAGCCGCAATACGCTTCTTGAGGTCAGCTACGGGCCTTACAGTGGTAACACCAGCAACGCCGCGAATCTCTGCCGCAGTTTCAGCTTCAGATCCTCCAATCTCATCACTAACATTGCAGCCAACGGTTATCTTATAGATACGAAGATCATAAGTTGGGTCTGCTTCATTAAGAAGATTATCAATGCGCCGAAGTCGTTCTTCCAGATTTTCTTCCATTCTCACACTGTGTATAGATTTAGCGAGGCGGTCGAGACCTTCTTGCGCTATCTCTGGAGCATGGCCTCCCATCTCACGGGTCAGGGCTCGAACAACTAGGTCGAACCTAACAGGCTTGCCAAGGTTGGCTTCTTCTTCGTGATAGTGGTGCCAGTTTGTCGCATTGACCGCGCGTGGCCAGCGCGAGGTGATCGCGGCAGACGCCCTGTGGTCTTCTTGGGCAAGAGGTTCCAAGTAGTTGTGGATCGCAACAAATTTAGCGGGCGGGCCCATATCTCCGTAATTCTCTTGAAACCAGTGTTTCATTATAATAACAGCCTCGGCCAAGTTATCGCCCTGATCTGCTCTCTCTCCCCAGCGTGATTCGACTTGTTCAAGAAGCTGACGAAAGTGATCTGGACTATTGTAGAGGTCACGTACCTGTTCAGCATCGTGAATCACTCCACCAGCTTTCACGCTTATCACCTCTTCGGCCGCTGCTGTTACAAATTGAGGATTTTCATCTAAAAAGGTCACAAAAGCTACGGCCTCATCAATATCTTGTTGCGAGGAGTGCGAGTCTATAACTACCCTAAATACATAATTAAAGACAATAGCGCCGTGTTGGACATCGCGCTGGTAGGCCGGCCGAAGAGGTCTAATTTGTAATTCCACCTTCACATCTTTGGGCACATGTGGCTCTTTCCATGCGTTGCGCGCAGGGAACGGTAATTCTATTTGGCGCGGATCGCGCCGGCCGCGGTGAAATTGGCGATAAAGATAGATTAGCTCTTGCTTCATCATCGAATTCAAGATTGTTGAATCTACCGCAAAGCGGACATCTGGGCTTGGGGTACCCTCAAATAGCCGCTCTGTAAGCATCAAAAATGCTTTTTCTCCGCTGTCAAAAAAGAGATCATCAGTACGCCAGGGAGCTTTCATTTCTATGTACGGAAGAAGAGTGGCCGGCATTATAGTCTCTGATCGAATAAGGGTATTGTTTGTCTCTGGATCTCTGAAAATAAAATCGAGAGAACCACCATCACCACTAGTCACAAAATTCTTGAGACTAACATCTTTTCCCGACTCCGCATCGAGATCGATAAGAGATTGGAGTGCCTTATCAAACGCAGTTGCTTTGGCATAACCACGCTCCACCAGATTTGTGCGAATGGCTTGCACACGGTGTCGCCAGTTACTTTCCTCATCGAATTGTTCCAGCGCCTCCAAAAAATAGCGATATTCATCAGTGTCAGTGGATGGGCCGTTACTAATCCTGATATTGGCAATCATGTGTGCAGTTACATTGCCGGAGGCGCCCTCCATCATCTGAACTCCGTATTCAACCTCTATGTTTGAATTATAATCCGTTCCTGGGGCATCGTCGGCAAAATCCTGTAATCCTGATTCTGCAATAAATTGGCTTGAATCATTGCCATAGGTGTCGGCAGGAATGGTTTCATACTGCTCATCTTGTGTCGTGTCATCAGGGCCCAGAGTGGGAGTATACTCGTTGTTTCTAAACTCGTGCCCTGACCAGCCTAGATCAATCTGCAGATTGATATTGGCACTTGAATAATAATAAGGGTCTTGGTCGACCGTGGGCTCATCGGCCATCTCGAAACCATAAAATTGTACAATTCCATCACCTTCGGCAAAGCCAAGATCTAGATCAATCTGTTGAAGGGTCTCCTCCATCTCGTCGTAGGCCTGTTCCCAGCCGCCCTCGGCGGTAATAGATGTTTCTTCCTCCAAAAATGACATCATGGGTTGAAAGTCATCGTTGGAGTGCTCTCCGAATTCACGAACCGTTTCGACATCTAGATGGTTGATTAAGTCTGCGATGTGTTGCCATGTTGCTTCGGGGGGCGCGGTGTTGCCGCGGCCTTTAATTTGGTAGAAGGTGGCCTCATGTTCTTCATAAGCAACGGTGACATAAGAAGAAGAGGTCTTCTTGTTTTTCTCGTGTTTTCGTAAGGACAGGAGAGATGAAGCATTGTCGTCGCTACCACAGTGGCCCATTCTGTTAGCTTCGAGGGGGCAACTATGGGTCCGAAGGTCGTACCAATAGGAGCCGTCAGGAAACTCCATTAATACTTGCTCTGGATTTTCGATTCCTCCGAGGACTTCGATGGCCACTGCATTTGCTTTGGCCACCGGACGCCGGGCGCCTGTGCCGTGCTCGGTAGAGTCGGCGCCCACCGCAAGGTCTTTAATCTCTTCGTAATAAGTTGGGTCCGTGTTTAGCATGGCGAACAACTGAGGGTATCGCCTATAAAACTTCAGTTCGTAGCTTGTGCGAAACTCTTCGTCGAATAGCTCTTTGATGTTCTCGACGACTTCACTCTTAACACCCGCCTCGCTTAGGTTGCGGAGTATTTTTTCAAACGATTTCTTCCACTTGCCAAGAGGGACGTGGCCATCAATGGTGTTTCTCAAGTTCTGAATCTGGTATTTTATCTTTTTAAGATCTTCTGAATCATTATCCTCTAGAGTATCAACATCTTCGTCGCCTTTGAAGACGCCACTGTCGATAAGCTGTCTAATCACATTCAGCTGAAGCACTATTTTGGATTGTGACATCTCACCTGTTTGCTCCTGCTTCCAGTGGTTGCCCATCCAGGTCTTCGCTTTTTCAGCGGCATCAGGCAGCGTCTGCTCAATGCGGTCAATGACTGCTTCGGGCAACCCGATGTCTCGCACACCTTCATTTAGGCGCACCTCATTAATATACTTAAACCAATTGTTAGAAGAAAGACTCATTTATTTACACTCCATCACTATAAATAGTTGGGTATTTGTGATTATCTTGGTTAACTAACGCCAAAATAGCTGAATACCGATAATCATAAACGCAAGGGCTGTACAAATGAGAGTCTTTGGTGTAAACATGCTCTCATGCATGAAGTGCCAGGTTAATATAGGGAAGGTTACATAAGACAGACCAAAGATTAAAAACCTTGGCCCCCAGATGACCCCCATCTCTGCATATGCTATTCTAATTCCAGCCCAGAAACACAAACCAGCCGGGACAGAGAACGCTGCGAGGGCCATGAACGGGCGGTCTTTCCACCACTCCCACACAAACTGGGAGTTAAGATGAAACCACCCAAAAGTTTGGCCCAAAGCGAACAAGCAACATGCTGCAAATATTTTAGGACTTAGCAATTACCACCTCTTTACATCGAGACGTATCGGTGGTTATATTGCTATTTTCATCAATCATCGTTATATGTTCTTTATCATATAACTTTACGAGTTCGGGATGATAATAATAAATCAGCACAATGTTATCAGATTTATAAAACAATTCTTTCAGGTCCTTGTGAACGACAGGAGTTTGCTCAACTCCATATCTCTTTGCAGAACTCAAGAAATCATAGTCATAGGTTCCCACTGGGATCACCACTTGATGTCCTTTTGGAATCTTTTCCACTTGCTGGAGTATACTCAAATCGGGATGAAAAACTGGAAACCACCTCTCGCTAGGATAGAATGCTCTTAATTTTCCGAACAAGAACTTCTTAGCTGCGTTTGGTTCTATTTTGCCTGATGATATAGTACCCTCATCCGAGGAGATCGATACTAAAAAGAAGAGGGCAGCTCTCATATAAATATTGGGGCGCGTATGCCAGCTACCGCGGAAGAACTGATAGCTCTTCTCTGGGCTTGATGCACTCGTTGAATCTAAGCTCTCTACCATGTCATAAACTTTTTTAGGGTCTTTTGAAAGACAATCCCAAAAGTTGTATATGTTGGCTGCACTAGTGTGGCTAAATACTCGGTATTTCCCTTTTATTAGTGCTGTCTCAAGAACCCCGTCATGAAGTAACATCACATGTACAGGAGTGGATGAGTTAAGAATCGTCTTTAAGTACGCAATGCACTTATGGGGCGAGATCTTCTTGAGCGGGGTGAGGTTCATTGGCCTTCGCCTCTTTTAAATCATTTAGTTTTGATAGTGCGCTCTCCACTGCAGAAATATCCGGTACTGCCGCGGCTGGAACATCTTGCTGGAATCTATATTGAATATAAGATTGTATAATCTGACTTACATCGGACAACATAACATCTACTGACGCCAAGTTATGGCGCAAATGTTGAACTTGACTAAGTGTTATCGTACTCAACATCTCGCAATCGCTTGATGATTGAGCGCAAGCCGTACTAAGCAAGGTTGTGGCCTTATCATAAAGGCGCTGTGTTTCTTCTTCGAGTTGTTCTAACTCTACACTGTATGTTAAGGTTACTCTTTGACTCATCTTTATCCTCTCAATAACTGTCGAGATGTTTTCTGTAGTGCTTCTTCTACTGCCGAGGGGGCGCCGATGACAACTACTTCTGTACCAGTCTGGCCCCTGTTGATCGTGAGCTTTGAAAAGCGGTGTTCGGTATTGAGCCCCTCTTTGAGAAGGCCACTTTCATTCAGTTCACGTATACGAAAATCCTCACGAATCATCACCACCTGATCTGGATTGATAAATACTTCTCGTAATAAGAAGCTCTGTTGTGATGTGACTGCTCCATTACTACATACTTCGGTTAATTTTACTAACATTGGTTCTCCTTAAATAAATAAACATCTTTTGAATGCACAAAGTGGGCGTGACCGTCAAAGAAAACGGTCAATAGATTATCTTGATCTAAGCCCGAGGCCACTCCCACATAGAGGGCAACAATCGGCTTTGAAGTCTGCACATAAGGCATCTTCAGGCCTTTTGTTGTTTTGTCTACAGACCATAGCATTACTGCTTGTGGAATGTGCAACAAATCGCCCACTTTCATACCCATAATCACTCTACTTGTATAATCCCGTAATTAGTGGTGATCAAAGTTCCTGCACAACTGGCCGCGTTGGTGAGCGCCGTGAGTGTGACTTTTACTGGATCGATAATCCCAGCTTCTAACATATTAATTAGTTCGCCAGTTCGAAAATCAACACCCTCATCCTGTGATGTGCTTGAAACCTTTTCAACCATCAAATCCGGTGACAGGCCAGCGTTCAATGCCATTTGTCGAATGGGCTCTTCACATGCTGCTTTTACAACAGATGCCCCGAGAGCCTGTTCATTGTTGTCAGCTTTAATACATAAACTACTAGCTGCTCTCATCAAGGCAGTACCCCCACCAGTGACAATTCCTTGCTCTTGACCTGAACGGACTGCCTCTAGGGCATCTTCGATTCTGTGTTTACGTTCAGTCATTTCCACTTCGGTCGAGCCCCCAACATTAATGACGGCTACGCCAGATGATAGGCGCACAATGCGGTCTTGCATGCGCTCACAGACCTTCAGGTCGTCCGTTTGTTCTATTTGCGCCTTGAGGGCCGAGATGGTAGTTTCGACCGCCTCAAAATCACAAGAGCCGCCTACAATCGTGGTGCTGAACTTAGAGGCCTCTACAAACTTTGCTGAACCCAAATGAGACATCCGTATATCTGATAGCTTTTGACCACTCTCTCGGGTCACAAAGGTTGCGCCTACTGAAAGCGCAAGGTCTGCTAGGGTTTCGCGTCTTTCTTCACCGTAGGCTGGGGCTTTAATACCGGCAATCTTCATTGTTCCACGCATAGCGTTCATAATCATGGCGGCTAATGCTTGGCCATCGATATCTTCTGCTATAATAATAAGTGGTCTGCTTTCTCTAGCGATCATCTCAAGCACCGGCAAGATCTGCTCAACACTATTAATTTTATGATCTGTTACGAGAAACAGAGGATCATCGTGATGCATAGTAGCTCGGCGCTCATCTGTAATAAAGGCTCCCGCACAATAGCCTGAGTTAATTTTAAAACCTTCTGTAACGTCCAGTGATGTATCATGTGATCTCGACTCCTCAATAGTTATAGACCCATCTTGCCCCACACGATCCACAGCAAGAGCAATAAGGTGTCCAATAGTGCTATCGTTGTTGGCAGAGATAGTGGCAATATGCTCGATGTCGGCCGTGCTGGTGACGGGCTGCGCCATCTTTTCAAGGTTGCTGGACACTTCTCGTACTGCAAGATCAATTCCTCTCTGCAATTCAATGGGGGACACCCCTGACGCAATAAAGCGCTGGGACTCTCGCAGGATTGCGCGAGCCAACACCGTAGATGTGGTGGTCCCGTCGCCGGCTGTGTTGTTAGTTTCGATGGCAGCCTGACGAATAATCTGTGCGCCGGCGTCCTCAAACGGATCGTCTAGTGCAACAAAGTATGCGACTGTCACGCCGTCCTTTGTGATGAAGGGTTGTTGATCCTTCTCTTTAAGTAATACATTACGACCTCTTGGGCCTAAAGTAGATGCTACATTGTCGGCCAAGACGTTGGCCCCCTTGATAATCTTTTGTTGTAGAGTTTGATTATCATCATAAGCTCTGCTCATTAATACCTCACAGTTATGCAGTTATATTATTATTATAATCGCCTGACAGGGATTTGTCAAGCACTTTATTTAATTTATTCGTCTACGCCAGCAACGTGACGAGCTTTCTCTGCGGCAGCTTCGC
>Ga0080013_1003988_pt1 | contig 14885 bp, 16 predicted proteins | sample ETNvirenome_6_85_FD_69236 | JGI IMG/M metagenome (GOLD analysis project Ga0080013, IMG submission 69236) | Marine viral communities from the Pacific Ocean - ETNP_6_85 (SPADES assembly) (version 2) | ecosystem: Environmental > Aquatic > Marine > Oceanic | place: Pacific Ocean | collected 2013-06-19
GAGGTGTATGCAGAAGTTAAACCCATTTGTTTAAAAACCAAATCAGCTATTATGTCGTGGGCTTGATTATATCTATCTTGATATAATACTTTTACGTTTTCCATATATCTAGTGGTTTCTTCTTCGTCAATAAAAAATTTTCCATCACACCAGTTTAAAAATATTAAACCTTTTGTAAAATGGCTTTCTTCTTCTGTTCTGTTGTTTCGTTCTCTTTCGTGTTTTATTATTTCCATTTTTAAATCAACTCCCTGTTTTTTATTATCCTGTTTATTTCTTTATAGCTACCTTTCGGTAGTCTTTGTCCTATTATTATCTTTTGATGTTCAAAGATTTGTTTGCTTGTGTGTGCGTTCTTCTTCACAAAGTCTCCAAGTTGCTTTATAGTTATATTCATTTTTCTTTGCCTCCTTTATCATCACAATCCGAACAATAAGGTATATCACATCCTCTTGGAACTTGATAAAATTCTTCACAATTCCTACATTGATATATCGCATTTATCTCATTTTCTCTAATCCATTTCATTTCACGTGTTGTATTCATTTTATGTAACCTCTGGCGTATAACTCTTGTTGGTTATACACTCGCTGACATAATACCTATTATAAAGACTATCTACTATATAAACCTTTCGTAGTTCCAAGCACAACACCCAAAAAACACCATCAGTTATTTAAAGTTTTTTGCGAGGAATGAGTGCGTGAAAAAAACTATCAGAAAACCAACCTCTAAAAATGCGTATATGTTGAAATGGATTTGGCAAAAAATTCTAGACCCTAGAACCGTTTGACTGCCTTAATTAAACCCCAAAGAACCAAGAATGCCTTAAAGTAAGTATATACAACCAATATTAACCAACAACAACCCTATATAACATGTACCCAAGCACAATAAAGTATATTATAATATATTAGAAGACCGCTAAAGCTGAAAATAACCTACCCTAAGTCAAAATTACCTATATTAATAGGTAATCTACCCTTGATACGCTCAACAGAACCAGAAATGCTACGCTGTTCTAAGGGGTAACCCGACATTTTAAAAATTTCAGCTAATTTTCTTTGATTAATTTTAATTTTTGGATGTTCCAAGAGTAAAGTAATAAGAAAATCGCGCTGATTCAAATGTAACTCAGCTCTTTTACTCACTTTCTTAACTTTCAAAGCCTTAATCTTACGTTCCTCATAACTAACCCAATCAATAGGCACCGTTTTAACAAATCGACACTTGATATTAACCTTAGGGAAGTAATAACTCATCGCACGCTTACCATACAAGTATAACTGCTTCAACTTCTTATCATTATAAGCCAAGAACTGTCCACGCTTACCACCCTTACCAAAATAACAATGAAATAAACCCCGAGCCCTGTGAAGAGCAGCGTACTTCTCAAGATAAAACACGGAAGGGATACACAAAACCACAAACAAGTTCTTCTTACGCATCTCCATCATCATCTCAACCAACAACTTATTGATTTCGGAGAACGCAGCCCTCGAAGCCAACCCAGTATACGCTTCATCAAAGACAACCGCCTGTCCTTTAGTGGCAGAGTTAATTTTATCAATGAACTCATCAGGCCGGAGACACATACGTTCCTGTGTAAAACTTCTATCAACATAATAAGCAATTTGTGCAGCGACCGTTGACTTAGCTGAACCCTCTTGCCCATCAATGATGATAACATAATCTCTGTCATGCGTGTTAATCAATCTCTTAATCCCATCAAGTTGTTTAGCAAGCCAGTCAGCAAAGTAATAATGTCCTTTCTCTGTTGGATTATTTTTCTGCCAGTGTTTAGTGTATTCTTCTTTCATGTTAAAGCGTCCTCCATGTCATCATAGTATATCTTTCCAAGTCCTTGAGCCTTCTCAATTCTTAATAAGAAAGTCCACTTGTGTCTAAGCCACTTAAACATACCAGCAACGTTCTTATTTTTAACAGCAGACCTGTAATCCTTATTCAAAAGTTGAACTGTTCGTTGTTGTATGTTGGTGCTGTCAGCTTCTAACTCTTGCCAGATTATTTCCAACTCACTATTCAGAGTTTGGTAATCAGCGTTTCTCCACGCAGTTCTAATAACTCCCCAGCTTTCGTGAAGTCTCTGAATCTTATAAACTCCAGCGTTGTACTTACTCTTAGCTACTGCTGGTAAGCCATCACCTTCCTCACTCATAATTAACAGTTCCCCCTTTTGAGTTCTTATCTAGTTTTTGTAGTTCTAAATATTTGAGATTTTCCAAGATACCTATCACCTCGACTCTGTCAAGTCCTTCTTGTTCGACAGCAGTCACTAGCTTCCCTGTTAAATCATTCATTCGAACTTCAATCATTAATCTTTTCATTTTTTTACCTCCTTATGAGTTTTTGTACATGGACCAAAGCCATAACATTACAAGTATGGTCCAAAGTATCATTATGGGAATCCAGAGAGGGCTCATAGTGTTATGTATCTCCCTGGTTTCTCTTCAAATATGACTCCGGTTTTCAACAACTTTTGCGACATTTTAACCCCTATCTTTTGGTCTAGTGTTTCTAAGTCACCGGTTGGGTGTTCTTCCAAATATTTATCAATTTTGTCGCTTTTCATGGGTTTTATAGATTTGTCTATACTTTTTGTGTCATCAAAGTATATACTTTGGTTTTCGGGTTCTCGTCTATGTGTCAAGGGTGTCAAGGGTGTCAAGGGGATATCACTTAGATTCATACGCGTAGGGCTAAGAGGAACCCCCTTGACACCCTTGACAGCCTTGACAGATTTTACAATATCATCTTGCTCTTTTTCAACAACTTTTGCGACAGAGTCTTTTACCTTTTTGAAACGAATACCAACCCATGCGTTATACCTCTTAGTAGGAGCATCTTGTTGAACATACCATTCTTCCGTAACAATCAATTTATTTTCTGTGACTCCTTTATCTTTCATATTATCCTTGATAGAACTATCGCCTAATTTACGGAAATGATTATGAGTGCACCACTCATCAAAAGACTTACGGAACTCGAACTTGTAAATGTGAGCGTCAAAATCTTCCTCGACCATCTCATTCCAGAACTTATCGAACGGATTACTCTTCTCTTCATAACGGACACCTCGTTCCTCAGCTGTTCCTTCGTTATGAAACTCTTTCACTTCTAACAAATCTTTTAATATATCTATTGATTTCAAAGCTAAGTTGTTATATTCCTCTTCAGGAATGTCTGCTAAGATGTCTTTCTTCTCTGTGAATTGGTTAGGAAAATCAATTATGAGCCACCGCCTGTAGAACCCAAGTGTTTTATCAGTGGTTGTCGGTAAGTTATTCGTACTGATTATAATCTTTGCGTAGTTGTATTCCTCTATTAAATCTTTGTTTTTATATTCAAAATTCATTAAGTCATCGCCTGTTAATCGTTTGATAACAGCAGTTTGTTTTAACTCGTTAAAATTTGTTTCACCCATCTGGCAAACTAATTTCTTGTGCATTCGAGTTGCTTCAAATCTGGAGTTAAGTAATAAATCTAACTCGGTGGAAGCGGTGTTTTTCATACCTACAAAGTTCGTTATTAGCTTTGTGTATTTAGTTTTACCATTCATACCAGCACCTATCAAACAGAATAATCTGTTGAGTGGGTAATCTGGTAATAAACAATAAGCGATTATTTGGTATAATGTTTTGACGTGTTCTTCTCCAACCCACTCCGTAAATATTCTATCCATGTTCGGAGTCTCGTCGGTGTGTCCTAGCTTCCAAGGAATCGGATTTGTTACGAAGTATTCAGCAGTTGCGTTCATCTTCCAACCAGTTTTTAAATCAACTATCATATTCTTGAATTGTATCCAATGCTTAGGGGTTTCTTTTGGTTTGTTACGTCGGCTGACTTGTTTCAAAGCTTCAATTATTTCTGCTTTGTCTCTGCTCTTAACAGTGTCAGCGTAGCTTTGACTACTGATATTGTTTAACAAGTCTGTCTCGTCAATTCTCTCCCAACGATACTCGTCGTGTTGCCAAAGCCACCAGTTCTTACCGGAATCATAATAAATTGGTTGTTGTATTAAGAATTGTCTTGCGAGGTCTAGTTTATCTGTGAAGAATTTGATTATTTCTTTCTGTTCTGGTTTTGGCATCTCAAAAGGGTCGGCTTCTTTGGTTCTGAAGTCTTTCAAGAATCGGTCTATCTTCGCAGCTCTTACTTCGTCAATCTCTTCATTCATTTTGTATGACTGCGATGTCAGTTAGACTTATCACTACCTCCTTTTCAAATTTGTCTCTAAGTTTAATAAAATTGTCGTCAATTGACAACACGGTTCCTTGGTATCGTCGCTCTCCTTTTAGAATTATGTAGACTCTCTTCCCTATCCAATCTTCCCAATCCATCTCCTTCCTTCCTCTCTCTTTCTTTTTTCAAAGGGGGATTGACGGCCTCAGAAAGTGCATTTGTGTTGAGTACACCAGAGTGTGATGGTGTAGCCAACGGATAAGGCGTAGTAGTTGTAAATCGAGGCCGCCAAACCCTGTGTTCGTTTGATAAGGGTTATTGAAAGGGGGTGCTCCTATTTAAAGATTTAGTTTTTGCAAAACCTATTTCAAAATCCCAACATTTAAATATTTAGGATGTTTCAAGCTTTTGCATAGGAGGGTTGAATGAATAATGATTGCAAATTTAATTGGCGGATTCGTCGCGGTTCTTGTTGGTGTTTCACTAATAGGTCCGATTTCCACTGAAGTTAACACAGCAGCAGTTACAGACGGAGCTTTATATAACGCTTCATCTTGGGGTGCTACGGTATTGAACATGGTACCTGGTTTCTTCGCTTTAGGAATTTTGGGCATAGGAATTGCGATAACCTACTCTAGTCTGAGACAAGCCGGTGTTGTTTAAATCATTTTAAGATAAAATGATTGCAAACTTAATCGGTGGCTTTGTCGCAGTCCTAGTAGGTGTGTCTTTAATCGGGCCTATCTCTACAGAGGTTAACTCAGCTGCTTGTGGTACTAACATGAGTGCTTGTAGTTCTGCTTTGTATAACACTACGAGTTGGGGAGCTACAGTTCTAAATTTGGTACCTGGGTTTTTTGCCCTTGGTGTATTAGGTATAGGATTAGCGGTGACTTACTCTAGTTTGAGACAGGCAGGAGTGGTTTAAGACCAAATGTTTTTAGCTAGTGATGTGGGAGTCGGGGTATGAGCAAGTTCTTACCTTTCTCTGCATTACTGCTTTTAATTTTTTTACCTTCGGTTACTGCCAGAAGTGTGGGCAACGCTACCAACTATTCCTTTTTTCTAGCTTGTTTTTTATTGATTTCTTTGATTCTTGTGGTATTAGGTACTGCTATTAAGAATCATTTCCTTACTTTATTCAGTGGGTTCTTATTGTTAGTAATTGGGTTGTATGTTTTCGTTAATGGGTTGCCTGGTCACTCAGCTACTTGGTTCACCGCTGGTCAAGCTGATGGTTGGATTTATTACATGGCTTTTATGGTGATGGGTCTTGGCTTGTTCTTCGTGTTAAGGACTACTTTCAAATTCATCTGGGGTGTTGAGGTATGAGATTTTTCTATTTATTATTTGGATTGTTTTTAATGGCTGGCTTAGTAGCTGCTGATGCTGAGTGGGTTCGTGGTCCTAATTCTTTTGATAGCATTTATTGTTTGTTGACTGGTTGTAACATAACTGGTAACTTGGACATACAAGGTAACTTGACGGTCACTGGTGATTATGTTAACGTGACTGTGGTTGATTATAACGTGACTGGTAGCATGACTGTTGATGGTGGTGTGGTCGCTGATAACTTCTCTGGTGTTTTGTTCTGGACTGATTTGTCAGCTTACCCATCTGCTTGTTCTGCTGGTCAGTTCGTCTCGGCGGTTGCTGATACTTTGACTTGTTCGGCTCCCCCTGATAATGATACTAACACTCATGTTATTGGTAACCCTCCTTATTTGTCTAATGATTCTACTACTATGTATTTTAATGAGACTAAGTTGAATGAAACTATTGATGCTCGGGAGGTTGATACTAACACTCATGTTATTGGTAACCCTCCTTATTTGTCTAATGATTCTACTACTATGTATTTTAACGAGACTAAACTAAATGAAACTATTGATGCTCGGGAGGTTGATACTAACACTCACGTCGCTGGTGTTGCTCCTTGGCTTTTTAATGACTCAACCACTATGACTTTTAACGAGACACACTTTAATGATTCTGTTCCTGGATTAAATTATTGGACACAAAGTGGAACTAATTTATCATATGATGGTGGCAATGTTGGTATTGGAGATTCAACTCCAGATAGCATTTTAGATGTTCAAGCAGACATAGGGGATAATAGTATAATTATTATTGATAGTCCTACTGGAACATACGATTCAAGTGTAGAATTTAGAAATGCGGGTGCTTTAGCTTGGCAGATTTGTATGGATGATTCTGTTCCTGGTGATGAATTAGATTTTATTAGAAGTGGTTCTAATTGTGGAACAACTGATTTGATGAGCCTTACATCAGATGGGTTGGAAATGGGTCAAGGAAGATTGTATTTTGATAGGTCTAATTTAATTGGTCTAGCCTCTTTTTCTTCTCGTAATAATAACCAGTTTACAGTTACTAGCGTAGGTCAGACCTATGTTACTATATCTCATGCGGTTCTGGGTCAACCCATTTGGATAGTTTGTGGTAGTAGTTCAGATGCTATTTTTGAAGACCAAGGAGCTTTAGGTAATCTTCAATTAGCTGGTGATTTTCAATGTAATAGTGTTGGAGATTCATTACATTTGATTTGGAATGATAATGTCCAGAATTGGATAGAAATTAGTAGGAGTGATAATTAAGATGAAAAGATTGAATATTTTATGTATGGGGGTATTTATTATGATGGTTTTTTTAGTTTATGCAGATGGTAATTATGAATCCCCTCTCACTTTAGAAGAGTTTAGTTTATTAAATGATTCAGAATTGATTGATTGGAATGATACAATAGATTCTATTATAAATCAAGGCGAGGATATAGTTTACTATTTTTCTATGAATGCATTTTATAGGTGGGAAGATGATGACTTTAATGTATGGCTTTATCCATATAGAACAAATCTTTATATTCAATGTTATGAAGAGTTGAATTGTTCTGAATTTTATGAAAAGTCTTTAGTAGATGTGAAATCTAATGAATATAATTATTATAAAGAAATTCAAAGTGAATATGAATGAGGATAAATGAAAATAAAAAGACAATTCAAGGAGTTACAAGAATGAATAAATTATTCTTATTCCTACTAGTCTTACTAGTTGCTCCGTTCGTATCAGCACAGACACCAGTCTGTGAAGACTTGTTAGACTTAGGACAGAACTGTTCAATGCTGACACCAGCGATTACATGCAGCACTTACAACTACACGTGCTACACGAAAGCAGGTGTTGAAGCACAACAAGGAGTATTAACACAAATCAACGGTAGCATTTACTCTTTCACTTTCAACCAAACCACGGAAGGTGGTTACATCTGCGAACTCTGTGACAGCTCAACAAGAGAGATAGTTGTTGTGCGTGACGAAGTTCAAATGTTCATATTTTTTATTTTTGCATGGTTAATATTCGCCGTTGCCATCTGGGATGGTGGCAGGTGGTTTAACTACTTGGCAGGCTTGTTTTTCGTAGTCTTGGGTATCTTCTCAATGACTTATGGTGTGGGTTCGACAAATGATTGGCTAACGAGAGCGGTGGCTTTCATTCACTTAGGGGTGGGTTTCCTTGTCATACTAGTGTATGCTTGGAAAGACTTAGACTTATAAGGAGGAATATTTAAAAAATGGATGCTGACGAAGAAGAACGAATCGACCAGGATGAAGACTATCAAGATTCTATGGAAGAACAGCGTAGGGGTGGAGAAGCGGATATGGAGTTTCCGACTCCGAAGAGACATGAGAGTTTGTACAATTTATTTCATGAAGTTCTAAACTTAGGTGATAGTTCTAAGGTTGGTAACTTGGATAAGTTTGAGTTGGGTGATTTGAATATTAGCGTACGTGATTGTCAAAGGATTGCGATGCTAGGATACTCGTTACACCACCCAGTGTTCGCAGAGTTTTTCTTAGCCCAGTCGGAGATAATATTGTCCACTTCTAGTAGTAAGAAGGGGTGGTTCACTGAGTTGTTCGTATCTCAGAAGAAGCTGGCTCAGAGAGCTTATACACAAACGCAAAGGTTTGAACAACCTGAAAGGAGGAGAAAATGGCCATTAGGCAAGAAGAAAAACCAAAGCCCACTACAAACTTATTAAGTGAGATTCAGAGTTTAAGAGCTGAGTTAAAGTTTGGGGATTTGAAACAGGAAACTATTAAGAAGAAGAAGCAGTTCAAGTGGCCTTTCAAATGGAGAGCTACCATGAGGAAGTCTCTACGTGACCGTAACAAAGTCCTAGTACTTTATTTAAATGTGAAAGGAGATATTGAACCACCAAGACTTTTACCTATAGAATCTGGTAACATGGTGATTGTTAAGAACAGACCTTACGAGGTGGACCCTAGAGCTTTCTGGCGTCTAGGAAAATACAAGTGTTTGTTAATTAAAGAGATTGATAGGCGCCCAGTTAGTAACTTGGATTACGTTGAGATTAAGAGACGTGGAGACGCCACGGATTCTGATGAGTTCTTAATCAAGACTGCTATGAGAGCGGTTCAGCTTGGTGCTAAGAAACCTATCAAGATAGTGGCTATTGTCGTGGTGTTAATAATCGTTGGAGTTGTTATCTACCTGATGGCTTCTGGAATGCCAGGGGCTCCGGCAGCTGTTGCAGCAGCTGTCCCACCAGGCTATGTTGATATCCCACCAGGTGCTACGGTGTTGAGTTAAATGGTTGATATCATAATTGCGAAGGTTAAGAAGGGTGAGGGTCGTATGAAGTTGAAAGTTACGAAGAAAGTTAAGAATCGGAGTGGTGATGCTAGTTACCAGAACATCATCGACGTCCGAGATTCTCAGCAACTAGCTTGTTTCTTTGAGGACATTCAAACTTTATACGATGCCCCCGTTGATAAGGCTTTCAGGATTATGAAATCTAAGAAGGGGCCTTTCTGGTGAACTTCGGAAAACTTTATAGGGGTTCTAGAAAGTTAGCTGCTAAGACTCTGCCCAAACCGGCTTTGAAACTAATAAAAAAAGTTTATAGCTTTCCAGTTGTTGGGATGGGTGGGAGTCTCATAACTAATGAGAGGATAGAAGTTAACTTATCACTCTTAGAGAGGTGCTCAGAATTGGAAGGTGATGTAATCGAGTGCGGGGTTTATAGAGGTGGAAACCTTATTGAACTAGCGAAGAAACTAAAAAGTATAGAATCTAATAAAGTGGTTTATGGTCTTGACACGTTTGAAGGGTTACCCTTTAATTCTGAAGAGGATGAGGTTGCTGGAAAACAAATGTTACCAACTGGTTTGTTTGAAGACACAAGTGTTGAATCAATTCAACACTTGCTTGATAAAAAAGGCTTGGACAATGTTAAACTTATCAAAGGTTTATTCTCAGAGTCTTTCCTTTCTTTAAAAGATAAGAAGTTTTGTTTTGCGTACATAGACGCGGACCTTTACCTAAGTATAAAACAATGTATTGATTTTTTAAAGCCTCGAATGGTTAAAGGTGGTGTGATTATGTTTGATGATTACAACTCTCCAACTTGTGGTGGTGCTAACAAAGCGGTTGAAGAAGGTCTTGGAAAAGAAAACCTTTTCATATTTCCTAACAAGAGATGTTACTGGGTGAAATCCCAACATTTAAATATTTAGAGTTACTAGTAAAACCCTTATGGGAGATAAAAGGCAGCTTTGGGATTTAAAATTACCAGTTTTCTATAATAAACGTACTGGCCAGATGTCTGTCGTTCTACCCAAACGTAAGATTAAGAAGAAGCTAGACTTTGTCTACGTGTTATGGAGGTAAAATAAAAAATGGCTAGTCGAAGAAGAGGAAGTGGTAGGGGTTACAGAACAAAAGTGAGACACTACGGTGGTGGAACTTCTAGAAGAGGAACAGTTAGTGTAAGACAGAAAAAAGTAGGTAATCGGTGGGTTAATATTAGTGGAACTGCTAGGGGAAGCGGAACGATGAGTGGTAGAGGTGCAGCGATGGCTGCCCGTTTTGAAACTCCAACTGTTACTACTAAGAGTGGTAAGAAAATGACAGCTGGTGAAGGCTGGGCTGATTTAATGGAATATTTTGGTGGCAAAGAACTTGATAGGGCTTTGAAGGAACGACAAGACCAAGGAGCACTAAACATAGCTAAACTAGAATCTGAATGGGGATTTGGTTCGGGTTATGTTGCGGCAGCGGACAAACCTGGTCAATTCGTAACATATCGTACTTCAGGACAGAAAGCTCAATTTATAAAAGAGCAGAAAGCCTTAGCTGACGCAAAAGCAAGTGCTCGAAGATATGCCAGAGAGGCTCCTAAAGCTCAAGGGTATAGGGGATGGCCTTCCAAAGCAGCATATCTCGAGTGGAGGGGTGCAGAACTAACACAAGCTCGTAGTCATTTAGCAACTATGCGTAGAGCAGCTGAGGGAATTAGTGTCCAACCAAGATACACCAGGAGACAACTGGGAAGTGGACGCGGGAGTATACCAGCTCGTTTAAGATTACCACTTTCCCGACAATATAGGGCCCGTATGCAAAGACATCGTAAAGCCGAGATTGCTAAAGTTAAAGCGCAAGAACAAGCAGTTAATCTTTGGGAGACTCAAACTCGTTGAGGGTTCATGGCTAATCTGGATTATGGGGATTGGGCTAATGTTCAAGCGAACTTAGCAGAGCAAGCACAACAATCACAGCAACAGCAACAGCAAGCCACTCCTTATGAGGTGGTGGCTCAGGAGGCTTTATACGGACCTCAAAGCGTTTTACAACCAGCACCTACTAAACCTAGTTGGATTTCTTCAGTAGGTCAAGCGCTTCAAAGCTTTGTAGCTGGTGGTACCGGTGGGGCACCTACTTTCACAGGGACTCTTCCCCAACCCAGTGCGATACCGCAATTGGAACAGATAAAGGCTCAACAAGCTCAGAGGTTAGCTGAGATTCAACAAGCTTCTAAGCTTCAAACTCAGAAGATAACAGAGAGTTTAAAACAAGCATTTGCACCAGAAATGCAGATTATTCAAGCATATAGAAATTATGAAATTGGAGACCCTGGGCATTTTAGAAGTTTAGCAGGTCAAAGGGTGCCTTGGCGTGGAACTCTGCCACAAACTAAAACATTAGATTTATTAGAACAAGCCAGGACTAAGAAAGGTGCTGCCACAATTACTTATACGGGTAGTGGGGAACCTGTTTTAACTTATAAAGAATTTGGAATTCCTGACCGGACTCCTTTTGGTATTGGGGAGACGATAAGAGATAAAGATTATTCTGTTTACAAAACAGCTGCTGACTTAGCTTTAGAATCTTTGCGTGAGAAAGCCAGAGAGACTGGTGCAAAGATAGAAGGTATCAGAGAGACTTACAAACCACTAGTAGAGCGGTATGCTGAAACTGTGCTTGATAAAGCCAGAGAGACTGGTGCAAAGATAGAAGGTATCAGAGAGACTTACAAACCACTAGTGGAACGGTATGCTGAAACTGTGCTTGATAAAGCCAGAGATACACGGGCGAGAGTTGGTGACATAGTTGAAGGTGCTAGAGAGACTTATCAAGTTCTTCAACCAGTTATTGAAACTGGAGCTGCGGTGTTTGATAAAGCCAGAGCTGATGTTAGAAAAGATATCATGGGCGTTGTTGAGAAGGGTAAAGATGTATATGCTAAAACCAAGGTTTTCACTGATTTATCAAACTTATATTTCGGAGGCGTAGACCGTCCAGACTTTGTTCCTTTTGAAGGATTTATTACGCCAGCTCCTGAACCAGTAACTGATTTGATTTCTAGACAGTTAGAACAAAAGCAAATATTAGAAGATAAAAAACTTACACCATTAGAATCTTGGCTTAAAACGCAGGCCAGTTTAGATACTGGCTCTGCTACTATCACCTATACTAAAGGTGGTGAGCCTGTGTTAACTTATGAAGATAAACCGTTGTTTATGATACCAGAGCAGAAGTTACAGAAGTATGATGAACTTTCAAAAGTAGAAGATTCAGTTTCTAGACTATTAGAACAACAACAATATTTAGAGGATAAGAAAAGGGAAGAAGAAATTGGGACATTTGTTAATTGGTTTAAGCCAGTTGTAACAACTGCAGCATTGCCTTTTGCTATTGGGACTGGTCAAGCTATTAAAGGCGGTAAAAAAGTTACGGAAACAATATCTGGTGTTGGTGAAAAAGTTTTTGATTTTATAAGTGGAACTCCTGAAAAGAAAGAATGGGTAAGGGAGAAAACCGAACCATTTGGTGAGTGGCTTAAAGACGCGGCATCTGCTCCTGGCGGTCCTATATGGCTGGCTGAAAAGGCATGGACTTCAAATCTTGGTTTTGGATATGCAACTCCTGAACAGAAAGAACGGATTGGTACAAGTGGTTTCTTTGGTGCAGGGACAGTTGTTGGAGAATGGATTAGACCTGACACACCTGTCACTTGGGCGGAACAACCAGTTGTACCGGAACAGAAAATCAAAGATATTGGTTATAATGAATTAGACTTTTTTATTCGGTCTGAGACTATGAAACCAGATACTTTGCCTTACACTTTAACAACTGAGTTCGTTGATGAAGGTGGGAGGGTTGTGGATACTACTTCTGAAACTATTGACCCTTATGATTTGGGAATTGGAAAAAAACCAGTTGGTGTGACTTTTGGAGCTGCAGGCGCTGCAGGTTTAGGGATTGGTCCAGGCGGACAGTTCATCGAGGATTGGCGTTTTGGCGGCGATAATTATTATTTTCTAGAAGGGAAAAGAAAAGAATCTGAGACACGATTTAAAAAGATTCTTGATGAACAAATGAAACTAGGAAAAGAACAAGGCACGTTCACTGTACTTAACAAAACCGATACAGCTTTTCAAAAGAAGATGTTAGATAAATTACGAACAGACTTACCAACAAATTATAAGTTAATTAATCAAAATAATAAAGTTTATGTGATGTACGCCACTGATTCAGGGATTGTTACTGAAGCAATACCGGGTAGTGGTGGAACTAAGAAGACTCAACAAACAATTACTCAAAGATTAGCTGATAAGCAAGAAGCGGAACGACGAAGAGAGGAAGGGCTTATCGCCACTCCTTGGAAGACTTATAAAACTTCAGAGTTGGGTGGGCCTGATTGGTTAAAGACAGTGGGTGTTACTTTAACAGCCGACCCTTTAAAGACTACTGGAACTTTTTTAATTGCAGCTGCCACGTTTGGTTTTGGTACTGGTGGGTTGATTAGCCTAGTTCCTAAAACAGTTCAAAAAGTTGCTGGAGCGGCTTTAGCGCCTGGTTACCTTTATGATGTTGGCACAACCATTCTTACTAAAGGTCCTGCGGTAGCGCTTGGTGAAGAGTTACCTTTTTTTATAGGGGCTGGGGGGAGACCTCTAGGGAGAGCGGTTAAAGGAACGGTTAAAGGAACTGGTAAGTTTTTGAAATGGGGATTAGTAGAGAAACCTTATACTATGTTTCAAACTAGGAAACTCACAAAGAAATTTGAGGGTGCGATGATGCCTTGGGAATCACAAGAGTTTTGGCCTGTGAAATTCACCAAAGATATAAGCATTGTAGTGAAAGGCCAAGAAGTTACTGGAATCACAGGCATTAAAAAAATAATAATGAGAGGACCTGAGTTTACTAGTGCAGAGCTAAGCAAAGTAAGTCTTGGACCTTTAAAATCTGTTAAAGTAACTGACAAGCCACCAAAAGGAGTGTTAGCAGTTTTTGGTGAAAGAGCCATTGAAGCCACTCCTAAACTTGGAGAGACGGGATTTGACTCGAAATTTTTATCAACTATATTCGCTGAACGATTAAAGGGTAAGCAGAAATTCGCTGAACGGTTACCAGAAAAGCTATGGGAGCAATACCTTAGAGGACCTAAAAAGGAGTCCAGGGTTGGTGCTGTAGGAGGTGACATTTGGTCTACTATGATTACGAGAGATGTAACTGGTGTGTTAGCTCAGACTACAAGGGTTGGTAAAGTTCGTAAACCTCTCAAGAACCCATGGGATATTATAACAACGGTTAAAGGTAAACTAGTTTATTTATTACCTGAGATTGGTAAACCAAAGGTTAGTCGTCGTCAGAAGAAAAGACTTAAAAGGTTAGAACAACAACAACGGCGGTTAGCTGGCGAGGAGAAAACCATGTTAGGTGGTGAATGGTTTGATGTTGGGAAAGTGGCTACCATGGATATCGGTGTTGTTAAACAAATGAAGGTTGGAAAGGTAGGTAAAATCTCGGAAGTGATAGTAAAGACCAAAACTAAACCAGGTGACTTATTCAAATTAACAGAACTTAGAAAAGCCGGAGCCCCAATAGTTTTTCATACTTTGAAGCGTAAGGTGGGGGTGTCTGAAGGTTTAGTGCCTGGTATTAAACCAGCTAAACAGGTTTTTGGTAAAGTTGGTCGAAGAGAATTCATTAGAGAAAAAAGGGTTAAAAGGACTTTTATTTTTAAAGGTGTATTAGGTGAAACAGGGAAATTTGTTGGAACAGAGAAAGCGTTTTTGAAAAAGGTTCGTCAACGTGAAAAAGGAGTTACCACTCCTGCTTTAGGAGCGCTTGGAAAAGCTGAGCAGAGGGAATGGGGTTGGGTTAGTAAAGGTGCTTTTGAACCACTCCAACCTATTAGTAATGTGTGGGCAGGTCAACGGGTTCCACGACCTAAACAAGAACCTAAGCCTCGGTGGGTTAAATCCATGGATACATGGACTGATGAAGGTAAATTAGTTAAAGGTAAATTGGTTAAAACCAAACCAATGACTGATAGAGAGTATGCGCGGTTGATA
>Ga0080013_1003989_pt1 | contig 14883 bp, 13 predicted proteins | sample ETNvirenome_6_85_FD_69236 | JGI IMG/M metagenome (GOLD analysis project Ga0080013, IMG submission 69236) | Marine viral communities from the Pacific Ocean - ETNP_6_85 (SPADES assembly) (version 2) | ecosystem: Environmental > Aquatic > Marine > Oceanic | place: Pacific Ocean | collected 2013-06-19
GCACACGGATGCGAGACTTGGAAGGGGAAGCAAACACTACATGGTGTAAGTTCTTAATGTTCACACCAGTAGACATGGTTCCATAGGATCCTAGGATAATATTGTCACTAGATTCCTCAGCTACCCTCCTAACATTCTCCCGTGTCATAACATCTACACCACCATGGATAAGGTGAACAGGCTTATCGGTATTTTCTATAATTCTATCTGCAAGGGGGATGCCGTGTCCCTCGACCCTGGTAAATAAAACTAACACATTTCCCTTTAGCCCTGTGGACAGGTCCGTTATGAACTGATTCCTCTCCTCGTCCTCCCCAATGTGTTCTATCTCGTCGTTGTAAGTAGCAAACACCTGGGGGCGATGCTTCAATGTTATAATCTCACACTTCAACTGAGCAAGGAAACCTTTGTCCATTAAGTCAGAAGATGATGTCGTCTTATAAGTTGGACCGAATGTTCCCTCCAAGATAAGCTTGTTGACATTCTTTCCGTCAAGGGTACCAGTGAACCCATACCTCCACTTAGCATCAGGACACTTCTTCATGATGCCCTGGAGTACCTTTGCCTTGAAGTTGTGGCACTCGTCTCCTATAACAGCGTCAAACTGAGAGTACCAACCCTTCTGGAGTCCGTAGATAGACTGCCAGGTTGAGATGGTTACTGGTGCTGTGGTGTCCAGAGAGTGTCCCTGGTAAATCTTATGGACATTATCTGGGCTCCACCCATAGTCAATGAAGTCCTTTGACATCTGTTCAACCAAGGACTTGGTTGGCACTACGATAAGGGCTCGCTTGCCTATGGACTTCAGGTAACGGGAGATGCCGTATATCATAAGAGACTTACCTGACCCCGTGGGTGAGACGATAGTCTTCCTGAACTCTTTCAGTGCATGGAATACAGTCTCCACCTGGTAGTCCCGTGGCTTGACAGAAGATATCTTATTCATGAAGAGTTCCACCCCCTCAAAGAACACCTTCTCGTCTACCTGATAAGGGACTCCGTAATACTCGTTGTTCTTAAAGTCCCAGGAGTAGTTGTGCTTATCCAACCACTTACACAAGCGGTAGGTAAGACCGGCTGGGAGTGTCTGCTTTGTAACACTACAAAGTCTTATCTTCCCATCCCAGTACTTCTTCCTGTACGCAGGAGCAAACGACGCTCCCTCTACATCAAAAGAGAATGCTTCCTGTAGCTCATACAATACATGTTGATCGCAGTCAAGATGAACATCCAATTCGTTCTTCTTACTTATAATTACATCAGACATCTACTACCTCAATGTGTGATAATTTACCAATATTCGTTTGCCATATGTAACTTGCCTCGTCATAAGACTCCACTGTGATACCAACACCCTGCTTGTGATGCACCTTATAGTGGTGCCTGTCATAGGGTTCTTCACTTGTGGATGAAAACGTTTTCATTTGGGGTTATACGGCCAGGTAAGATGCATACCCGTAACCAATAGAATGATAAAGAAGAAAACATATGCTGTTGCCATTAGACACCCCCCACAAAGGTACGCCATTGAATCATGTTCTTAATATTATAAGACATTTGGTGTACTTGTTTAAGTATCTCGTTAAGAACTCCTAACACTGTGTCATAATACTCTAGCTTCATTTCGGCGTTCATGATGTCCTTATCCACCTGTACCCAGTGAATAACATCAGACTTGATTACCTTGTGAGGAAAGGGCTGTGCCTCATACTCTTCAGGTGCTGCCTTGCCAGAGTAGTACAACCACTTGGAGTGTTGTAGTTTCTTTAACTCTTGTGCTTTCTTTTTAGATAATAATGTATACTCAGAGCGAAGGCATAGATACTTCTGGTGTAACTGAGGAATCTTAAGTGATGCCTGGTCCAGCATCACATCATCAATTACACTATCTTTTTCCCACATGCTCTGGATTTTCTCCAGGTCCATAATTAAGGTGCTAAGTCGTTTCCTAGGTAAGATCTACGATAAGTTGGTCTCATAGTGACATCAGTTGCAGTTGCCGCTTCATAGATGAAGTAGTCATAGTAAGTATACTTTAAACTACACTCAGCTGTAAAGTAATTTATGTCAGGTACAGAGGCGTCAAAGTTCAGGGTAGTGAGTGACGAAGGCCATGCATCATGGAATACAAACTCAGCAACTGGTTGGTAATTGCTTGAGAGAATAAAAAGAGAACAATCGGATCTCCACTGGTTTTCATACCCACCTAATTCTGATTTGTTTTGTGTTAGCAACCTCTCGTCTATGGGCGGAGGATTGATACTCTTTATGCTTCCCCTAGACATGGTGAACTCCTTAGAGGAGAAAGGTGTTGCCAACTCTCTCATCCAGTCATGCACCTGGTACCAGTTCTTCATGTTCTCATCTACCAGGAACCTGATAAACAAGTCTTCATAATAAAGCTCGTCCCCAGGCTGTGGAATCTTATTGAATCTTGTGGTCTGGTTTGCTGCCTCCATAGAGATAGCAGGGATTGATGCCGACTGACAAAAGAAGTCCACACCACGAAGCTTATTGACAGAGAACTTAAACCCAATAGGGGAAAGGAAGTTCCTGTTCTCAATGGAGAAGTTCTGCTCCACCGGGGGCATAGAATAGTTGTCAGACTGCTGTGCCATATTAGTCCTGTGTCTGGAATTGATGGTCCATAATAACAGCAAACATTCTATTCTTCATAAAATACAACCACTGCTGCTCCTCTACAGGACGCTTGGGTGAGCCTGGCCACATTTCTAAAGAGAAACATATCCAACTATACATTAGTTTAGCCTCCTCAATACCCATACGGATATCGCAGTGCCACTCTCCTTCCCAGTCGTAATCTTGTTCCATATGATTATTTAGACGAAAAAAGGGAGCCCTTGCAGGCTCCCCGTTGGTATCCCGTTGGATACGAACTCTTTATCACATCAGGTTAAGGATGGATACGCGACGATAGTAGCGGTTGGTGTTGTCAGACAGACGACCGAGGCCTTGGTTTGCACCATTGATGCCGCCGATAGGACCTTCAGCATAAGGGTTGGCGATAAGACCGTAACGAGTCTTGAAGCCGATGTTAGGCTGGAAGGAGTCAGCAGTAACACTGCGGACCATCTGCAGGGGCACGTATGGGCAGTAGAAGATACCAGCATCGTAGGCGTTAGTACCCTTATAACCAGCACAGTAGTACTGAGTATTAGAAACGTTAGCCGAATATGGGTCGATGTAGACCTTCAGTTTGCCGTTGATTGTACCAGCAAACAGGTTGCCGCAATCATCAACGTTCAGGTTGGCGTTCAGTGCAGGAGTGTAGTCAAGCACACCAGCCATCGTCAGGGCGGAAGCAACGTCTGCGGAGCAGATAATCATGTTGCCCTTGCCACGACGAGTCTCTTCTGCGATGGCGTTACAGTCACGCTCGATCTGGAAGAGGAGACCCTTGAATTTCTCAACGGACCATCTGCCGTTGGCGTCGGTATCAAGGTTGAACACACCAGGTGTGGTCACATTGTTCTGAGCACCGGGGACGGCTGTACGATAAACGGTACGAACCACTTCGCGGTTGATCTCAGCGAGGATCTCAGAGGAGAGGATGTTGGCCAGTTCAGCTTCGGCATCCAGTCCGTGGATGGCGCGAAGATCCTGTGCCAATTCAATCGTGTACTGAGCCTTCAGCGCACGGCCTTTGGCTTCAACGATTGCCTTCTCGATTGAGAAGCCCATCTGGCGGAACTCAGTACCATTGGCAGCACCAAGTGCTTCCATGACACCCTTGTTCATGCCACCCATACCAGGGTTAGGACCAAGAACTGGATCGTAAGCAGGACCACCAGGTGAACCACCATTGTTGGAGGTAAGGTCGGTAGTGATACCAGCGGTAGAGAGGTTATCCTCTAGGAGACCTGGGTTAGCGGGAACGTTCTGTCCACCAACTGTGCTGTAAGGTGTTTGACCGGGCACATATGGATAAGGAGGAGCAACCGTCTCACCGTTAGGATAGGTGTAGCTGGTATTAGCAGCGTTTGGCCTACCACCGGAGTTCGAGAAGCTAGGATCAGCTTCGTTGAACAGTGCTTCATTCGGGCCGTTAGGACCATCATACATCGCACGCATGGCGAAGATGAGTCCAGTAGGACCTGACATGGGCTGAACGCCACAGATGTCATAAGCGATCAGGTTGGGCATCGCACGGCGGATCAAGCTGATCAGAACCGGGTCGAAACCTGCGCGGGGACCTGCGTTAGCGGCAGAGGTTTGGAAACCATCAGCACCAACGATGCTAGTGGGGTCGGATTCCATAAGGAGTCCTTGTGATTCGCCGGAAGCAGCACGCTCTCCGAGGAATTTCTCTTGGTTTTCGAGGAGTTGAGCGGTGACAGCCTTTCTGTATGGATCTTTGATCTCAGGAAGATCTTGATGATTCAGAATAGGTGCCCACTTCTCCTGCAGATTTTGTGCAGTCATTGTAGGGATTACCTGTTTTGTTTAATTCAGCGGTTGACAGTGCGGGAAAGCGCAGCGGCGTAGCGAGCCATGGTGCTATCCATTGATTCAGCCTCTGTCGGGGGGAGAGCGTCAGCAGACTCTGCAAGCATCTCACCTATAGCTTGTGCGTCCTCTTTAAGAGTAGTACCTTCTACAAATGATTCCTTGAGAATGTTGAGCTTCTCACGATAATTTGATTCACTTTCAAACTCTACGCTTTCTGCCAGTCCAGCGAGCTTGTCCTTAGCACTCTCGGAAAGATCCCAAGAGACTTCAGCAACAAGTGCATCACGCTGGAAACCTGACATCTTAGATGAAAGACCAACATTGGCCTCAATCTGTTCGTTAAGTTTGTCTTCCATATCATCAAGTTTAGCGACCATGCTTTCAAAGATGTCATACTTCTCATCAGGAAGGGTGACATAATGGTCTTCAAATAGTGATTTCATACCCTTCATGAAACTCTCTGAGAGTTCATTACGGATACCGTTTTCAACCACAAGCTTGTTCTCCTCCAGCCATTGTGCTGAAGTGTAGTTAAGGAAGGACTCGACTTTCTCTGCAATGTCTTTGATCTCTTCCTCAAAACGTGTTGAGAATTCTTCTTCCAACCTGTTAACTTCCAGTTGGAGTTTCTGATTCAGTGCGCTTTCAAAGATGACTTTCGCTTTTGATTTGAAATCATCTGAGGCGCCGGTCCCATCTGCTAGTTCCTCTAGGGACTCCTTAGCAGTAGAATCAATTTGGGTGTCCTCATAAGCAATCGAAGGCTTGAGCTTACCGATGCCTTTGTTACTACGACCGGACTTGGTGCCGTCTGCACTACCTGAAGACGAACCACCTGGCAATGCGTCAGAGGCGCTAACATAACGACCACCTGACTCAGCTGTACCACCTTGGTTATTCACTTCAGTCTTAGACTGTGAAGTACCTTCGTTGTCGATCTTGGCAGAATCACCAGTGGGCTCATAATTCTGGGGAGTAGGACCACCAATATCATTGATAGACTGACCAGGAACCACGGAGGGTGACACCAACTTTTGCATAGGTTCAGCAGAACCCGCTTTGGAATTGACTTGCGTCTCTGACTGTTTGATTGCCATTGTTACGATGTAATTTTTAGTTATTTAGTGAAATTGGTTAGTCGAGTTATGCCCGACTACGGAAAACTCCTCAGGAGAGGAGGAACCGTTCAAACTCAGCAAGAGTCTGAGCTTCAAGTTGTCCGACGACAACTGACTTCTCGATCCTGTCAAAGGATGCTTGGACATCTTTCTCCTTGAGGAGTCCGTTATCCCAAATCCATTCCTTGCCTTCCATAATTCCCTGGACAAAGGCGTCGGGAGCAGAGGGATCAGCAACAATGTCAGCAGCGGTAGCCAACATAAAATCTTCACCCACATAATTGACTCCGTTACGGTTAGTCAGGGAACCCATTCCTCTGGATGAAACACCAAGTGTTACTCCGTCGTTGAGGAGGGCGCCAGCAATACGACCCATAGGGGTCTCAAGAATCTTTGCTTTACCTACAAAATTAGATCCCTCTTGCTTGAGAGACGTAATCTTGTGAGATACTCTGTCAAGATTAACAGTTGGACCATCTGGATGACCAAGTTCACCCATGGCTCTATTCTTTGCGATATAGTTCTCGTTATATCTGCCCACTTCTTTTGCAAGAATGTGGGACTCATAGATGCGTCCGTTCCTATTCTTAATGTCACCCTGGAGGAATGGTCCCTGGATGTAGAATGTTTTCTTACCCTTATTCTCTTCATAGAGAACCTCAACAGCCTCAATCTCTTCTCTAATCAGTTTCATTGTTGGGCCTCGGGAGGGTGTTCTGCTTCTAGTGCGCTGCCATCGGCAGGCTGGTTAATCACGGGAGCAAAGTAGTCCATAGCAACATCAGGTTTGGTCTGGTTAATCCCGTCATAAGTCCGCGATAGAAGTTCCTGATTCAATACATCGGATGCTTCTGCGTTCTTACCCTGAACAACAAGATCAATTAATTCTGCGACTCTTGACATAATAATAAGTAGGTTACGAGATTATTTAGGTATTATTACATTGGGGCTGTGCCGGGTTTGATACCTGGCATTCCACCCTTATCAGACATATTGATTTCCGCACTCAGTCCCTGAGCCGGATCACCGGAGAGGTCCATGTCTCCTGGGATGCCTTGCATGTCACCACTCATATCCATACCCTGCTCCTGTGCAGCTGCCTCTTCGTCTTCCGCAGCAAGTTGTGCGTTAGGGTCAGGGATAATACCAACGTTACGCTCATAAGAAATCTGCTTATCGATCTCTTTGATCTCTCCGTCAGTGTATCCAAGGAGTCTATTCCGTACTTGATACACGGAGAAGTACTTACCAAGATAAGGCTCAGCCATGGTGGCAAGATTAAGACGATTCTGCATCATCTCCATCTCTTTCAACTCAGCAAAGTGGTTGTCATAAATGAAGTCAAACTGGATGTGCTCCTTCATAGCGTCATACTCCTTAGGAGACACAACACCTTTCAGAACCAACTGAGTCTTAAGGAGGTCCACGAAGATTTCAGAGAATCTCTTCCTCATCCTACCAACAAACTTGGAGAACTTAACCTCGTCCCTCATGATGTTGTCGGACTGTCCAATCTGGAAGCCGTCACCAGCGTCCTGCCGTGATGCAGGAACATTCAGGGAACGATAAAGCTTGTCTTGGAAGTACTTAAGGTCCTCTAGTTCACCCAGGTTCTGTCCACCAGGAAGGGTAGAAACCTCAGTGCCTCTACCACCTTCTCTCCGTGGCAACCAGTAGTCTTCTAGCATGGACATATACTTCTTCTCGTCCTGTATCTCTCCAGTATGAGCGTTATAAGAAATCTTAGTCCTATAACGTGCCATAACATCACGCAAGTAGTTCTCCGCCTTTGCTTTGGGGAGGTTACCAACGTCAATATAAAACAGGCGCCTCTCGGGGGCACGTGCCATGCGGTAAATAACGATGGCATCTTCCATCCAGCGCAGCTGGTTCATCGCTTTCTGTGCCTTCTGGAGGTAGGACAGGACGCGTCCGTTGTTGCCATCTACCAGCCCAGACGAAACATAAGTGACGGAGTCTCTAGCAAGTTTAATAGTCTGCGACTGACCACCAGGACCCATACTTTGTCCCAGGTAGTTCATCCCCTTCTTATTGTAGAGGAAGTACTCAATAACCCTGGCGGGCATCTGCTGTTGTGTCTTACCAAACTGCCCGGACGTCTTAGAAGAGTAAGTAGGTTTTGTATTTCTTAGTTCTGGTTGGGGAAGATTGGGGTTCAGATACTGCCTGATAGGTTTGATCTTCAGGGCGTCAATGTTGCGGATGTCTGTGATGCCCTTCTCTGGGTTGTTGAGATCAATAACCTTCTGATAATAAATGCGTCCATCAATATACCACTTCCTAAACATGTCATGGGCTTTGTTATTAAAGTCCAAGAGGTGGAGGATGTAATGAAACTCCTCTCTGATAATAGTCTTAACCCTTTCCGAGATGTCTAGGTTGGAAAGGTCAATTGCTACGGGTGTGTCGTTAGTGTCTGAAACGATTGCCTCATTAACAATGTCTTCAACTGCGGAGTCGATCTCAGGGTGGAGTGCCATGCACCTCCACTTCCTGATAGCTTCATAATCTTGTGTTGTTTGCTGGTCTAAGTCAATTCCATACCCATAAAGACCTCCGGCTGCCACCTGGACGCCGTCGTCCATATTAGGTGGAACCGGAGAAATCTTCTGAAGCTGTTCTAGATCATCCTCTTTATAGGAAAAACCAAACAACCTAGAAGTCTGGGTCAAATACTGAGACTGTGCTGGTTGTGAATTCACTTTGTCGCTAACGTTCCTTATGCCTTATTTAGATAATAAAAAAGGGAGGTTTTATCCTCCCCTTTATATCAGCTATCAATAACGAGTGGGCTTCCAATACCACCTGGAGGTCCGTTGACACCTGGATCTTTATCACCAGGGGCAGCAGTCCACCATTGGACATTAAAGGTTACTCCATACTCCTCGATTGTGTCTGTGGAATCGAAGTCCAATCCAATCTCGGCGATGTTAGAGGGCCAAACACCGTTCATTTGATATGAACGAAGCTTCTTACCATCCCTGTCCAACTGTCTTACAAGAGCAGTGGCGAAGTATCTGTCCAGACGAGCGGCGCCATTAGCGCAGCGATGGTTCTGGATGATTTCGGACCACTTCTCAAAGACGGTACGGAGGGAGAAGTTAACATCATTAACGACTGTGATTTCCCAAGGGTCAAAAGTTCTGTCTCCAGAAACTTTAAGTTTGCGTCCTCGGAAAGGAACCTCAATGGTTCCTACGTTTGAAGGGGGAAGGGATGCTGCCTTGATAAGGAAGATACCCTTGCTGACCGTAAGGTCTTCTGCTTCAGACATGGTTCCTTCGGGGAAAGTTAATTCCACTTGGAACATGGTGGGGCGAACCCCACCACCCGCAAGCTGAGCTTTAAATTGATCAATACATGCTTGTGACATTTTTGTTACCTAATGGTGGGGATAAATCAAGCGCCTGTGCGACGGAAGAGGGCAATGGACTCATCAAAAGTAACTCCAGTCTTGGTAGCGATGAAGTTCAGAGTGATGAAGTTAATCGACCTTGCTGGTTTAATGTAGATATCAGAAACAAACTCATTCCTGTCAATGATTTCAGGAGGGTTGTTACTTGAGTCACACACAACCAAGAAGTCGGTCATGCCTCTCTTGCTCTGGACATCCCTGAGGAAGGGATTAACATTGTTCTTGAAGAGCGCACGAGTAATTTCATCGTTGAACTCAAACAAGTTTGTCTTTGCAATCCTTGCAATCTCTTTCTCAAGAATAAGGAAGAGCTTTCTAACGTTGATTCTATCAAACGCGGAGCTGTAAGCCAGTGCTGTCTTATCACCGAAGAGGATTGTACCTTCTCCAGGGAAAGAAACAACTGAGTTAACTCGTGCGCTGTAAAGGATGTCTCTCTGTGCCTTAGTGGGGTTGAAAGCAAGCTTAACAACGTTCAGAATCTGTCCTCTGGTTACTCCAGCAGGTGAGTACCAAGGCTCAGAAAGAACCGAAGCACGAACCATACAACCAGCAATGTCAGCGTTCAGAGGAACGTAACGATACTCATCGTTGTACCTGTCGTACATGTACTTGTAACCGCTGTCAAATACAGCATAAGAGGAGGATGTCAGTTCATCAGCGAATCGCTCAATGGACTCCGTGATCTTCTCTGGATCACTCTGCCCAACCACGTCTGCACGGGGAGGACTGATAAACGCCATACAATCTCTGCGCTCTTCAACGATAGAGATAATGAAGTTTGCCTTGGCAATAGAGTCAGTTACGTTAACACCTGAAGGACCCTGAAGGATGTAATCCAGATCTTCTACAGACTCTGTTGTGAAAGTGTCATAAGCAACCTGAATCTCACCAAGTGTAGCGGTAAGGTTGTTAACACCACCGGTAAGAATATAACTCTTAACACTAACATATTTGCAAACTGAACCGTTAGATACAGTAGATCCTACAGCAGCGTTACAAACACCAGCGTTAGCAGAGTTGATACCTCCACTACCATCTTGGATTTCCTCCAACAAGTCTGCGCCAGAAGCGTAGATTGAATTGGCGAAGTTGTTAATCAGATGAACATAATAGTTATTAGAACCATCAATCTGGTTTCCATCCTTGAACTTAGAAGCACCAGCAAACTGGATAAGGGTGTTACCCTTTGAACCTGTAACATTGCCAGTCGAGTCATAAACGATAACGTTAACCGCATCGTTGAAAGCACCTCGGTCCAGAGCGTTCTGGGTGGAGGTAGGACGGGAAGCAAAGCGAGTCCAGGGAATACCTTGGAATGCAATCTGCTGCTCATACCAGTTAACAGCAAGGGTGATAGGGAACACATAAATTCCGTCAGTCACCAGGTCTACATCACCATCAACTGGTGTGTACTGAGCAACCCAGACGTTGCGACTGGAATTGTAACTATAAGTCTGCCCAAGAGCAGTCTTCTTAGTAGTACCATCGCGGGGTTCCTTGGCAGGAGTCTCCCAACCCAGTTCCTGTGCCTTAATACGAAGGATAAGATCAGGTACCCATACAGCAGCAATCTTCTGTGTGCTGATCTGTGTGGGGTGGCTGTAGTATTCGTAATTACCTTCTGTCTCTACTGCTGTAATTGCTTGTGTGCTTTGCCCAGCAGCATTGATAAGTTTAAAATTAGAATCAACAGTAAATGGATACTGTGTTGTCAGGATGATTTGATAAATGATATTGTCGCCAGTGGCGTCAATAGACATAACATATCCTTTGCCTGAGTCAGCAACAGTATCGTCGTTAAGAGTAACTGTTTTAACCCAGTCACCAACCTTAGGATTCTGCTCTGGATTGGCATTGGAAATTGCCTCTACCAACTGATAGGTTCCAATATTAACTGGAACATCGCCAACAAATTGAGTCTTATCAAAGACTGTAGAAGAGGCAGGGTTGGTTCCACCTGAAGGATCAATCCGCTTGATGTTAAAGTCAGCAGAAGTAGTGCCCGTCAGTGTGGGAAGAGTGAACTCATAATCAGCGCCTGAGTCAATAACTGCGATTCCAATTCCGTTCGCCCATTCGCCAGGTGTCTTAGCAACGAAGGGACCGGGAAGAGCGGAAGCAGCAAGCAGGAAGTTCTCGTTAAAATCATCCTCATTCTTTACATAAGGAATGGGTGATACAGTGCCCACTGGATAGTATGCAGCGTTCTTCATTGTCTGTGCGTCACCGGTTGCGTCGTCGCAACGGATCACATAGCACACACCACCATACTCTAGGAAATTGCTTACTGTATACCAATACTCAAAGTTCTCATCGGTAGGACCACCGAAAGTTCTTTGAAGCTCAGCTTCAGTTTCAATCAGAACGAGTTCACCAACAGGTCCCTTGAGAAAGGGTCCAACAAAGCCACCAACATTAGTAGTGATAGCATCGCTGGTTCCCCTGGTTAGGTCAACTTCGTTGACGACAACCCCAGGAGAAGCGGTCTTAATAACCATCTCGTAACTCCAAATAAGTTATTTGCTATTATTTAGAAAAACCTTGCTTTTTAGAAGATGCGGAAAAGAAACCTGGGGTGGTAGAACGCCTCAACCCCACCAGGTAGGGTCGGGTCCATAAGGGGTACCCTGGTTACCCCACTCCCAGTTGCGCATTGGGGCGCCATACTCATCATACTGATGCTTCTTATCAAACCAAACCTCACCGTCGACAACCTCCATGCCCTCGCCAAGTCCATCAACAATGAAACCAAAGGGTGCCATGTCCTCTTCTAATTGGTCCTTATCCTTCTCATACATTGCCTCCCTGACGCTTTGGTCAGTCATCTCTTTGAAGTAATCCTGTGCTACGCACCAGGCATATATAACCATACACATAACCAAGTCGTCGTGACAACCATCCTCGGCCTCAAAGGACTGCCTCTTCTCAATGAAGGTAGTGAGTTCGTTAATGATTTGGAAGTCGTTGAATATAACCTTATCACTCTCCACCATCTGTTTTAGGTTAGAGCACCCAATTTTCTTAGGTGACTTCGCCATCTTAAGTCCCAGCTGAGTCTTACCACCAGAGAACCCGTGGCCCAACACTTGTCCTGCCCTACCTCTCATAGCGGTCATCAGGAGGTTCTCATACTCCATATCATAAAAGATAATGGACGCCACCTGGTCACCAATATCATTCACCTCACATAACAGCCATGCTTTATTATACTTTCGTGCTACCTGAACAATAATGTCGGGGAACAACATAGGTTTTATCTCGTTGTTCCTATACTTCCCTACAATCTTATGGGGATAGGTTGTTATGTCTACCAGAATAAAAGCAGAGTAATCTAGCTTCATACCTCTAGAGACATCAATCGTCATAAGGTATTCGTGATCCTTAATGGGCTCCTCAAAGATATCCAACCCAGCAGAGCTGGTAATTGGATCTTCATAAACCAATGACTTAAGCTTAGAAGGAGAAATAAGAGTACCAGCAGAACCAATGAAATCACATTCAAACTCCTGAGCAAACTGCTGCTCCGATGTGTTAGCAATTGTTTCTTCTCGCCACTTAGCATCCCTCCCTGGTACCTCTGACCAGTGTGCTTCGATGGCGTTATATGAATTCCTTTTCTTCTGTGCATCAGTCCACAACTTATAGAAGTGGTTCATCCCATTGGGAGTAGATACAATAATAACCTTAGTGCTTTTACCTGAGGAGATGGTAGGATAAACTGAGCTAAAGAACTCCTCTGCTATGTTGGTGGGGACGAATGCAAACTCATCCAGCATCACAATATTATAAGAGAAACCACGAACAGCAGAACTAGAAGTTGAAGAAGCAGTGATCCTTGAGCCATTCTCAAGTTCAATGGAACCTTTGTTCCATGCCAGAACCCCTTGTTGGAGCCATTTCGGGAGGTTTTCATAAGAGGTTTGCAGCTTTGCCATCAATTCAAATGCCGTCTCTCGCTTGTTAGCTAGGATAGCAACATTAATATTGTCCCTGAAGATAGCTTGGTGTATCAGATAGGCAGTAACCGTAACACTCTTACCACTCTGACGCGGGAGTTTGCAGATGGTAAAGCGATTTCCATGGAAGGATTGCACCAACTCCTGCTGAAAAGGATAAGGATGAAAAGGCACGATACCTTCATCAAGAGAGATGACTTTAACATATTCGTTGAGAAAGTACTCTGGATCCTGGGAGCACTTAATAACTTCATGTACCTGCTCCTTCGTGAAATCAATTTGAACTCCCCTTTGTTTAAGGAGAGGATTAGCTTTATAGGCGGTAGCATCCATTAGTCAATATACCTAATAATATAATAAACCACCCAGGTGGTGGCAAGAACACATAGTGTGACCATAAAGACCACACTCCATACTATTTGATCCATTTATCCGAATACGAAAGATTTCTCCTCACCTGTGTCGTGGTCTGATACCACTACACGATACCTGCCGTCTTCCATAAGCTCAGGAGCATCCAGTGGTTCTCCCTCTTCAGCACAAATAACTTCATAAGCTTCTTGTGCTTCCTCGGACATCTCAACCCAATCTTCCTGGTTATGCCACACATAGTTCTCTGTGTTAGGAGCAACAGCAACCAGTTGTCCGTTATAGTCCTGACGATTATCAATCTCAGCAGGATAGAATGCTAATAGTTTACCAAAAGGATAAAACTTCTGGACTGCAAACTGCATATCCTCATGGGTTGGTGGTGTCATACTGGGCCAGAGGAACTTAAACCTCTGTGTCCCACCACGGAACATAAGAGAAACTTCATATACTGTACCAGCAGGGTTCAACCTATCTGCCTCTTGTAGTGGCAACCAACCTGCTTCTTCTACTTCTCTGTTCTCTTTCAACCAGTCATCGGGAATCATCCCGTGCTCTGCCTTGAATGCCTTGTGGAGTTCCTTGGGAGTAACATTAAGTTCTCTTGCCTCCTCACGCATAACAATATCAATTGACTGCCAAGCGCTGTCGGGTAGTTCTAGGAGTTTCTTCTCTAAACTTTCAATTTTATATCCAGCTGCGGCAAGCTTATCTGTCTTTGAAACATTAGGTGCATGAACCTTCATGTGTGGGTCATACTTCACCTCTGTAGCAGGACCTTTCTTAGGTACTGGTCTCTCCATCTTCTCATTGATATACTCTGTGTATTGCTCCAGAGTCATATCAGTGGTAAGAGCATAATAATTATCAGTGTTGTTAGTGGCATTCCCTGCTCCGTTGTCAGCTGGGGGAGAATACTTACCTACATTCCCGTTACCATTAGGACCTACCTGTGAAAGCTTGCCTTCGTTACCTCCGTTCCTGAGACCCACAAGGGCTCTCTGGATGGAACGAGCGTTTACTCTACGCGCTTTAGTGTCCGGTCCCTCATCAACATCCTCCATTGACCCATCATCGGGTTTGATGTTAGACTTATAAGTTGCAATTGCAACCTCTGCCAGTTCAGTACCACTATAAAAAGGTTTCACTTCCTGAGTCGTTGCTTCTACTTTAGACTCCACTTGGATGTCCATACCAGCAACCTTAGACTTAAGATTACTGATACCAGTAGCAAGATAAGACTCTCGAATACCCTGGAACTCATCCTCGGATAATACATTAAGATCTAATTCGTTTTGAAGTCTGCTCATTTTAGCGTTTAGTCCGATACTTTATTTAGGATTAGGTCTGCTGACCCTGGATGCGAGGACCTTCACCTGGTTCTGCTTTAGATCCGTATGCTTTTGTCTCTCTACGATCCTTAAGTGCCTTACCTGCTAGATAATTAGCAAGTGTTCTAGTTCCTAGAGGCAAATTCTTCTTATTATTCTTATACCCGCGCTCGGCATAATCTCCACCCCTTCCTCCTTCC
>Ga0080013_1003990_pt1 | contig 14883 bp, 15 predicted proteins | sample ETNvirenome_6_85_FD_69236 | JGI IMG/M metagenome (GOLD analysis project Ga0080013, IMG submission 69236) | Marine viral communities from the Pacific Ocean - ETNP_6_85 (SPADES assembly) (version 2) | ecosystem: Environmental > Aquatic > Marine > Oceanic | place: Pacific Ocean | collected 2013-06-19
GCGCGACCAGCGTCAATATCCCGGTCTTCGCGGCATTGTCACGAAGATCATTCCGTCCCAGGAGCCGCCGAGAATTTTTGTCCATTGGGAAGACCCGGACATTGGTCCCTGTTGGGAAGAAGAATATACCCTACGCATTATTTCAGCAATAACGAAAGACATAAAATGAGCAAAGTAATCGCAGCACAAATCAAGAACATCCTCTTCCTCGACGGATTCATTCCGCACAAGAAGAACGCAAAGGGAAGCACGGTTATTTATAGCCGCAACCATCCCACGTCAAAGTTCGTGCGAGTTGTGGTCAACTCAGGCATCGACGCAAAGAGCGGGAAGTTCACAGCCCAGCCGACAGTAAAGTTGTGCTACATAAATCGCAAGAAGAGTTGGCGCGAAATCACCACAGAAATCTTCACGGACCCAAAGAAGCTCGCAAGCACAATCAAAGCACAAGAAGCAGCAGAAAAGTTCGTAAAGACTTGCAAGTTTTGCAAGGCGAAGAAGTTTAAGGCAAAGAGCGGCAACACCGTTTGCGCCAACGCATGTTGGACCGCATGGGGCGGCAAGAAAAAAGGCGGAGCAAAGAAGAAGAAATCTTCTCAGAAAGTTGTAGCACAGGCAAGACCGCAGATGGTGACACCAAAACACAAGAGAACTTATCCGGCCAACAAATCTTCTCAAAAAAAGGGACAGAAAAATCTTCAGAGATTCTCTCAAGAAATCTTGCCAGGAGATTTGGTCACGATTGAGAAGCACGAAGGCATCAAAATATTGGAAGATTTGACCGGTAGCGTCCTAGGTATTGTCCAGAAGGTGAACCCCAGCGGTAGTGTTACAACCTCCTGGACCGCCAACACTGCCAATGTCCAGGAATGGATGCTACCTGTTAGGAACACCTATGCTGCCGACTCATTGCCCTCCTACAGATTCAAGGTCTTGTCCCGCAAGGTCGAATGGGTTGAAGTGGCTTAGGTCAGATAGGTCAAGGTGCAATAGTGTTGGTTTGGGTAGTTTTGCTTGTTTTGCTTTGTGAGTTTGTGGGTATGCGAATACTGCGACTTAGTACCGCGCCGATTCGCCCGCGTCAACCCGTGAGTTCCGTGAGTTGCATGCGGCCCACAATCAACAAATGTGAGTTAGTTAGCACCCACAACAATCGCGCCGTGAGTTGCTTGCAACGCGCAAGTATCGGACCCGCTCCACCGGACTCGTGACCGGGCACAGGAATGCCCGATACAAAAGCGAATTTTTCAGGTACAATACTTGTATGAGCATGAGGGATGACACTAGCAACGACCGCGCACCCGGCGCGGGCCAGTCAATCGGGCACGATAATGCCCGAGATTTCTCTGCTCAGTATGGTATTATATAAACAGTTGAGGGGCACTGAAGCCCCGCCCGTCTCGAAAGGACACACAACATGACCGAAATTTTCCTTGCCACCGCCGCCGATATGACCCTTGCATTCTCCAATATCGGCTCTGCTTTCACCTTCATTCAGGACTCGCACGGCGACTTGAACGCGGAAGGGTCCGCGCTTATGCTAGCGACCCGGAAAGGGCAGGTCCCGGCAACCAATAAGGCTGTCAAGGCGAGCTATGCCCGCGTGCTGACTTTCACCGCAGCCGGCGCGGATGCGGCTTCGCGTGTCGCCGCCGCCCAGAGTAAGCTGGACGGTGCGCTGAGTGCTTGCGTGCTCGTCGGCGTAGACCCGGCGAACGTCGCAACCGTGGGCAATCTCCGCGCGTCCCTTATCGAGGCGCAGTCGCTCGTCGATTCTGACGACGACGCGGTAGTGCTTACCATCGAGCGTATGACCCTGCATAAGCGAGGGTACAAGGCGAGCTAGTTGCTAGCCGCAAACAATTCAGCCCGGGTCACCCCGGGCTTTTTTGTATCTACTATGAGTGCTTGCGTGTGCGTAGTAACTCACGGAGAATCTGGAGAATGCTCTGTGAGTTGTTTGGTGGCTGCAAGTAACTCACAAAAGCTCACAAAATAAAGTTGTAGAATGCATGCATATAGGGGTGCCCCCCCGCCCCCCGGGTACGGCCGAATGTATGTGCTATGCAACTGTTGTGGGATACAAGCAGCGCTATATACGTTTTCAACGCGTAAGTAATTTTTGAGACTTTTTGCATGACAATATAAATTCAGACATAATTACAGTATAATGGACATACTGTTGGACGCATTCATAGTAACCGGGCTCGCGAGTTTGGCACTACTATGGATAGCATGCGCCGCCGGAGCACTGCATGCGCTCTGGGAGACATTCGGCGAGTACATACAGCAATTGCTTAAGCGGATGAAAGGATAGGAATGCGACCCGATGGCCAACCCTCTCATACATGCGCTAGTGTTTGGAGCCGCGGTAGTGATCCCTGGCGGCCTACTGGTCTATTTCGCGTGGCTAGCTATAAGGGCGCGGAAAGAGAAATTCCAGCAGCCGGAGGAGCTTCCACATCCGGACGTCGCCCTCGCGGCTTTCAAGCGCATGTACCCTCCCCAGTCCTTACGAGGCCAAAGCCGTAAAAAACGGATAGAGCGCGCCCGGGCCTTCCGGCGTAGAAATTCTGAAAAATAATTTCTCCTGTTGTAGGGATCGGCATATATAATGCATATCTTTACAACAAGTTATTTTAGGCCTTCTGCTATACTGCGGCCTACTTATTATTCATTATGAAATTCTCCAAATATCTTAAGGACAAAGACGAACTAACGGATGCCATCTTTTGGATTTGCGCGGGGACCATTGTCGGATCGCTCATATATATATTGCACCACATTTAATGCTTATGGGGCGCGGGCTATAAAAAGCTACCTTAATCTGTTATATTAAAAGTGTGCGCCTGCATGCGGGTGCGTACAAAAAATTTACGAGAAAAAATCGCGGATTTTTAACTAATTAAATACGGAATAAGCATATGTTTACCATCAATATTGTTTTGAGTTGTTTTATGGCCCTTGGTATTGTGGGGGCCGTCGCTAGTGCAGTTCGCAACCTACGCCGCTATAAAAAAAACATGCAAGTTGCACAACAGTTAGATAATATTATTTTGTCCACTCTAACTGCAGTTAATAAAACCCGCGACATTGCCAAAAAACAAGAACAAGAAGCCATAGGTGCCTTATACAATCAAACAGGAGAAAAGGATCCCGGTAATCTTGACTCCCCGGCAATGCTGGGAAGCATCCTAACTGTTCTTATAAGCAAATTTGGAGACGTTCGGCTTTCAATTAACGATTTTGCAATTGCCGATGAGGAATATGTATCAGTATATGTTGATACAGCCGCCCAGGAACTTATCTTGTCCCTAAAACACCAACTTGGTGCTGAAGATCCTTACCGCATGGTTAATTTTACCGACCCAGACGATAATACTTTTCATTAAGTAGGGGGCACCATCTATTTACTATGTGGAGCCAGGCGACCTAGTTAAGTCTAAAAAATTTAAAAACACAATTGGTATTGTGGTGGAGGTGTTCGCCGATTTGAGTCTTGAAAATCCATGGGTACGTGTTCTTTTTACACATCCTACCGAAACTTACCAATGGTGCAAATTTACTGGATTGGAGATCGTCTCCACCGAAGGGGTCGAAGGCGCCTCAATTCCAGTCAACGTTAGCGGCAATCTATGAATCGCGCCAAAGATTATTACTAGCGAATTTGATGACTTCCTCGGCCGACTCTTCATTGTAAGCATAGTTTTCTATTAGGGTGGCCGCCATACTGTTAAATTTTTTCTGTTGTTTTGTGTCGCGGCTTTTACTTTTAGTTACAATCCGTGAGATATCTCTAACAGAGGCGACAAGCTTATTTTCAATAGCTTCACGGAGGGGGCCATAGGAGCGCCAATCAATCGTTTCTTTGCGCCGTAATTTAGCAAACATATAAGAAGAAATGTCTGCTCGGAAATTGTTTTTGGCACTCCCTTTAATTCCTATTTGTTCTTCAATGGATTGAAGAAATTTTTCATCTGGTGTCATATCTTCCATGGTAACTCGGTCTTTCACCTTGGTATTATTTACATAAGCCTCGGCATGATCTAGATAATTATTAAAGAGGGATTCTGCCTGTTCTTCATAGGCTGATACAAAAGCTTTTGTAATTTCCTTTTCGAGAATTGAAAGATATTCTTCATGCAAAGTTTTTTGTAAAAACTCAAGATATATAGTTCTCTTGTCGCCGCTAACAATTTGTTCTTTTACTTGTTTGATGAGCGCATCGCGAATAGAGATGGGGGTAATCATATTTTTGGTTGAATCAGCCAAAGCTGCATCAATAGCCTTCATAACAAATCGAGTGGAAATACCCGTCATTCCCTCATCTTCAACTTCTTCGCGGAGGTCCTTGATATCAACCTTTTTAATGAGACCTTTTTCTACGATTTCCTCTCCATTATAGATTTTCATTTTGGTGAGAGGGTCGACCTTATTGGATGGCTTAAGCCGCGATAACACGGCAAACATGGCGGCGACCTCCAAAGTATGAGGAGCGATATGATAATCATAGTCGGATCGGTCGATTAATTTTTGATAGATCTTTACCTCTTGATCAAATTCTAGACTATAAGGAACATTAATACGTACGATGCGATCCAAAATTGCTTCATTGGTGTGTTCAGCCTTAAACTTGTTCCATTCAGCCTCATTGCAGTGCGCTAAAATAACGCCATCAAAGTATATCATTGCTTGCTTCCCGGGAGAAGGAACACTTTTCTCTTGAGTAGCAGTGATCATCGTATGAAGAAATTCGATTTCGTTTTTGAATACTTCTACAAATTCCACAATCCCTCGGTTACCCACATTAAAAGCACCATTAAGACTAATTGCCCGAGGATCATCCTCGGGGTAAAGATCTAACTTGGAAATATCCTCAGAACCAATTAAAAGACTGGTATCTTGAGTGTTGGGGTCCATAGGAGGAACGACCCCGACGCCGCGTCGGGCGCGGATGGAGAAAGAAGCCTGCGTTATGGGAAAAATTGTGTAATCTCCCCCGAATTCGTTCATTAAACGGTGACGACAAACAGGACACAGGTCCCCTTCTATCTTCATCTCATATTCTTCCTCAAACTCTTCTCTCAAACTACGCGGGATAAGATGCAAAGGTTCTTCGCGAATGGGGCACCCATCTAACACATAAATTGGATCACAAGCCTCTAGGGCGCGCTTGATATGTTCTACCAAAGCAGATTTTCCGGCACCTACAGGACCCAGCAATAACAATACTTGTCGGCTCTCTTCTCCTTTCATGGCGGCCGAATGAAGAAAGCGCATTACCTTTTCTAAGGGCCGCTCCATTCCAAAAAAGTGATTATTGAAATACTCATAAATTTTTACACTCTCGCCATTAAAAAGCTTATTACATCGCTCGTTACTTTCATCTAAAGTCGTCATGCCATAAGACATGATTTGGTTATTAAGGCGCTTATGAGCCAGTGAAGCAATGTGTTCATTTGCTTCTAGAAGAGTCAAATAATCGATTAGAAAGCCTTTAAATTTTTCGCTTTTAGTACTTTCTTGATGTTTTTCGATACTTTGTAAGAATTTGCTTGCCGCGGTACTCATATTAAAACTCCCATATTTCATTTTCTACAGTAGATATCAGCCTTACTTTATCGCCCCAGAGCGCCACAATATGATTGTATGCCTTTTCTCCGTAGGTTAAATCTAAGTCGCGACCATCATGTTCGTGAATTAAGGATAGAGTATTATCCTTTTCTATTTCATCGACGTATATAATGGGGACTCTATTGAGTCCTACATTATTGATAAGATTGTCGCGAACGGCTTCCCATCCTGGATCATCAGATATATCATCAATTGTAATTCTTTTAGATTTCTTTTTAAAGGAGTAACTAAAGTAATTCATTTCTTCCATAAAGGCCTGATCTAAATAGAATCTTAAAAAGGTAATATCATTATGAACTTCGCGGATAACTTTGGCTTCGTCAAAGCCGTGAGTATCAATTATTTTTTCAAACAACTTGTATCCCAAGTGATACGGGTTAATCTGACCCAGATGAGGACGCACAACTTGGTTGTGTAATTTAATAAAAGGCAGATGTAAGTTATCAGGAAGATTGAGTTCGTTAATAATTTTATAATGAATTGTACAAGCCCACCCTTCATTCATGATTTTGGTTAATGCCTGTGGGACAAAATATTTAGAACTTTCTTCTACAATAAATAGAAGGTTGCGCTGCCATTCTTCTAAATGTTTACTGTGTTCGGCTATAAAATGTAAAAGATTGTACTCAGGCTCAAGTGGAACTTTGGTTAGGCTAGACTTATAGTTGGAATTTTTGCTCATTTTATCTTGTTCTCTTGCAATAATTTGCTCCCTTGTTTTGGGGATAATAGCACCCCACCGCGGAACTTGATATTTGATTGCATGCGCGGCATCTAATATCTGTTCTACTTGTTCAATCCCAATGGAGGGGTCTTCAATAAGAGTGCGGACATATTTGGCGCCGGACTTGAAACTACCAATAATATTATTAGGATCAGTATTAGCAAACATTCGGTTTTGTTTAAAAAAATCGGAGTGCCCTACACAGTGGGCCATTGTCAAGATATGTGTATGAAGAGCGTTTTCCCGCATCAAGTAGGCAATACTGGGATTCGAATTAATTATCATCTCATATGGCAACCCTGTTTGGCCCATGTTGTATAAAGTATGAGTTCTTTCGTACTCCTTCCCGTAGGACCAGTGTCGGTAGTGGGTGGGAAGTCCAACATAGGCCATGGCACCTAGCATTTCTTGATAATCAATGATTTCATAGTCAATAGGGTACCAGTCTAGTCCCAAATCTTCGGCAATACGACAAATTTTGTCATCCCACCGCATTAAATCTGCTTCTGTCCAGTCACTCATTGACTATTTTCCTCCAAACAGAGAGTGAAACGCTCTCCAAATATGTTTAGACTCCCCGATCATAACCCTCTTAAAGATATTATCACATAAAGGAGCGAGGCGACTCCACAAATTATCCGCCTCATCATTTTTCCATGCCGAGAAAGTACCCCAAGGTGTTCCATGGAAGACATCATCTGCATCCACTTCGTCTGCAAGGCCCTGATAGTGTTCATTTATCTCGCAATATCCAGTTAATTGGCTTACTTTTTTAATTTGTTTAAATAAATCGAGACACACGGCATTGTCGGAACTCCAGTTTTCACCATCTCCGCAATAAAAAGTATAAATATTCCAAGTATTTGGATGGAATTCCTTTTCAATTATGTCTAATTCCAGGTCTAAACAACTAGAAATAATGGTACCACCATTCGTTCCTACTTTGAAAAAGTCGTCTTCTGTAACACGGTCTGCTTCAGTCGAATGAGAAATGAAAACGACCTCTACCTTTTCGTATTTATGGTTCAAAAATTGATACAACAAGAAAAAGAAGCTACGAGCCAGGTATTTGCGCTCTTGTGACATGGAGCCCGACACGTCCATCAAAAAAAAGATGACAGCAGAGCTATTTTCCTTGATTTTTGGTTTTATAAAATGATATTTTAAGTCATCTTCGTGGAAAGGGAATCTTTCATCACTCTCCGGATCGTAGGTGCCGGCATTCTCTGCCATTTTTTGGCGGCGGATCTTTCTTTTGAGTGTTTCCTTCTTTGAAAGACGGGGGCGAATGCCCTTAAAACGATATCCTTTGCGTTTATAGGTTTCCTGAGAGACAAATCGAAAGCGTTTTTTCTCCAAATCGGGTAACTCTAGGTCATTAAAGAGATATTCGGCCAATTCTTCAAGAGAAATCTCTACGTCGTAATATTGATCTCCTTTTTCGTTTGTTCCTGCACCGCCTCCTTGTTGGTTTCCGCGTTCGGCGGCCTTCTGGCCAATTTTTTGGCCGCGCTTGAGATCATGGTGCCCTCCCGATCCTACGGTTTGGTTTTTGGTGTTGTCGCCATAAAGAAATCGATATTCTCGAATACCTTTAACGGGAATTCGGATTTTCTTCTTTCCATGCTGGCCAATTATTGATTCTTCAGCCACCACATCCTTGATAGATTCCTTAATAGCTTTTTCAATTTTCTTTTTATGGCGGCTGCGATCGGCAGCTGCCCGATCAACAATAGATTTATGTTTGCGGAAGACGCTCATATAGTAAATACCTTGACGGCATCAAAAAAAAATAACTTATTGAGGAAAAATGTAAATCTTCTTATGAAAGCGCGCTTATCGTCATGCAGTTCTATTTAGTGGGAGGTATTAAGATGTCGCAGTATACTTGGTTGTTAGACCCAGGACACGGGGGGCTTATTGATGGTGTTTATCAAACGGCCGGAAAGAGATCTCCCCATTTTGAAGACGGAAGTGTTCTCTATGAGGGGGTATTTAATCGAGATGTTGTTAAGCGCATAGTAACTCTATGTGAGGATGCGGCGATAGATGTTGTTAATTTAGTGGATACTGAAGAAGATCTATCTCTTCGGCACCGAGTTACAAAGGCTAACCTGCTTCATCGTGAGAACAAAAACAGCATTTATGTTTCAGTACATGCGAATGCTTTTGGGAAGGGTAAAGAGTTTAATAGTGCTAAAGGTATGTGCATTTTTCATTATTATGGTTCCTCCAAAGGAAAAAAATTAGCTGAAACATTGCGCCCCCACCTAGCGGCCCTGACTGGGTTCCGAGATCGAGGAGTTCGGGCGAATGATACGTGGGCTAATTTCTATGTGCTCCGAAAAACGCATATGCCGGCCGTATTGTCCGAAAATGGATTTATGACTAATTTGGAGGATGCATCTGCACTAATGACATGCGAGACGCGACAGCAAGTAGCATTAGCGCACTTTGCCTTGATTATGGAAATTGAACAAAATGGACTCTAAACAAAATAACAACGAAGATGTAAAATCAGTGCTGATCAGGCTTCATCAAAAAATTGACTCTTTGAAGGAAAAGGTTGAACAATTATGTGAGACCACAAGTCATTTGCATACTACGCCTGTGAAGGCGATCCTAAAGAGAAAAGAAAAAAGAAAGCAGGATTAATGGAGCTTATTTCAACTCATTTTGTTAAAACACAAGATGTTGGTTATCACGGGAATCTCTTTGGCGGGGTAATGCTAGCGTGGCTAGATGAGGCGGCTGCAGCCTACGCTGCCCAAGCAGCCGATACTCCCCGGATGGTGACCAAGCACATTGCAAGCTTAACCTTTGAGAGGCCGTGTAGGCCCGGTCAGATCATCAAGATATATGGAGAGGTAGACAAGGTTGGTAAAACCTCTCTCACGCTGAATATGGAGGCCAGAAGGCACTCTGTGTACAATGGAACACAACGATCGGTAGTAAAGACTCAAATGACTTTCGTTCGCATCGACGGGGACGGTGAAGCAATTCCTATTTCTGAAAAAGTTAGACAGAAATACCGAGATCCCAAAGACTTCACCTAGTTACAATAGGAGGGTTTTGTCATGAAAAGCCTATTGTTTTTTTCTTTTTTCATGTTATTCGCGGCTTGTTCGCCGGGGGGTGCCCCTATCGGTACAGACGACGATGATGACGTTGTTGAAGATATAGAGGATGTTCTTCCAATTTACGATCCAGGCGTGGATTGGAAAATATGTAGCTCGGCTGAAGGCGATCATCCATGCAATATCATCGCCGTCGATCATAACGGAGATGAGTTCGATCTATATGCCAATTATGGCTCACTAGTGGTTATCGATTTGTCCGCTATGTGGTGCGGACCCTGTAACAGTGCCGGCGCACACGCACAGGAGGTTCAAGACTTGTATGCCAGTGAGGGTCTGATTTATGTCACAGTACTTGTTGAAAACCGCCATGGCGTCCCTCCCTCCGAAGACGATATCCAGGAGTGGGCCACTGATTATGGTAATACTACTTCGCCAGTGATTCCAGGCAATCGAGGAATGCTGGTAAGTTCCGGAGGATCCTGGGATCTATCGGGGTGGCCTACCTTTTTCTACATTGATCGAGAAATGGTAATTCAAGATGTAGATAGGGGATATAGCAGTACTGAAGTTCTCTATTCAATTGAGTGGCTGTTAACGCTATAATATCACTATTTATAGTGTATGTCAAATTTTGTTTCGATTAAGTGGGATAGATTCATTGCCCAACAACACAATTTAAGTGAGATAACGCGGGCAGATAAGGAAGGCGTTAAGCTGCCATCGGGACAGGAGCAACTCTCTAAATATGTAGCGAATCCGCCAACCCATTATATACAGTTCTCCGATATCAATAAATTAGGTATTAACCCCTCTACAGCATTTAAGACACCGGTGGGAATTTATTCCTATCCTCTGAGCACCGACTTATTTATTCAATTTGTACAAGGAAAACTGCCCTTTGCCCAAGAGAGGCAATATGTAATTGTTTTTAAGCCAAAGAACATCTCTAAAATTATTATTAATATGAATGAGGCGCATGCGACAGATCATAATAAGTCGGGAGTAAGCTTAAAAGAATTCTGGCAGTACATGAAGCAACTATTAGACATGGACAGTGATTTTGCCAAACGCGTGCGTAAGGAAAGTAGCGAAGAGAGTGAAGCAAATCGGCGACGTAACCCTTATCTTATTAAACGATATGAAAAAGTGGGACTTACTCCTATTCCCAATGATATACGGCATGTCATTTTTAGTAATACGTTTTGGGATGCCCTAAATATGACCGCCAAAGATTCTCGTTACACCGCCGGATATCTGTGGCGCCTCACTCAGATTGCTTCGGACTACGATCCACACACATGGCGGACTACACTCGTTGATTTGGGTATTGAAGGATGGGCCGACCTCAATGAAGCGGGGGTGGTTCACGATGCAGAGCCCACTCAAGGTGTCTTTTTCTCGGCCGATTATATCAAAATGACCGAGATCTTGCGCAACCCCACCAAGGGTACTACCGTCAAAATACGAAATCTGTATCTGCCCATCTTTAAGGCCGCGAAGTCCCTTATTCCTGATGTATTGAAAGAAACGGGATTGGACAAACTTTTATCCGCCCAAGAAGTTGAAGCATCCATAAGCCCGGGGGCGAAGCAAGATCCCCAGGGCGGAGTGGGCGCTTATTTTTGGAGCAAACTGATGTCCACGTGGGGAGTTGCCGAGGCCGGGTCAATACCAGATGACGGCGTGCAGTTGATCAAGGATCTTCGGAACAACGAACCATGGGCAGAAGAAGAACTCAAAACCGCCCTTTTTGGGTATATTGCCCACAGATGGTTCCAGGACGGTAGTGTTTTTCTTCGCGTTTTATTTAAAGACCCGAATATGGAAAACAGAGAAAGAGATAAAAGCACAAAGCTAAAAAGAGCCGGCTGGGCGCTACGCGAGTTGATGCTCCCAAGAAGTTCGGCCGCAAGACCGATCGTGCGCACAGGGGGCGTGCGCGGGGAATTTCATTCTTCTACTACGGAGTTTTATAATTTCTCTAAGATTAAGACAGCATTAGGAGAGTGGATCGCGGACGCAGAAGAAGCAAAAAACAACCCTCCAGAGCCCGGAATGACTCAATTCTGGCAGGCTAAAAGATGGGGACGAGGCCTCGAATCAGGACCTTGGTATATTGGTGCTCCGACAGGGCGAAAGGTTGGTGATATGGGACGCAAACTCATTCAGATGTACGGAGGACAGAACTCCTTCTGGGGCGAGAGTGCAGAGGATTGGGCGTACGCTGAAGAAACAGGCGGGGAATCGAGGCCTGCGGAAGCAAATGAAACTCCTACTTGAAAACTGGCGCAAATATGTCCTTAAAGAGGCATATATCTTAGATGATGACTTCTTTGAGGCCTCTATCGAGCAATTATTCGAGAACCTCAAGGATTTTGGCGATAATACTTGGATATTCTTCGATACGGAGACCACAGGCTTCAAACCAGAGACCGCACAACTCACAGAAATCGCTGCGGTGGCTGCATACCCCAACAATTGGCAATTTGAGGAGGTTGAGGCCGAAAAAGGGCTCTTTTACGACAAAATTAAGCTAAATCCCGAAACTTTAGCCGGCTTTGAGGCTTCGGACGACCCAAAAGCCAAATATCCGCTTGAATTAACGCGATATGGGATGCCAAGTGACGAATATCGCCAAAAATACCCTGAAGGGATGCCTAACGAGGTCGATGTCATCAAAGAATTCCTCTCATACATCGAAAATCAGCCAAATCCGGTCCTGGTGGCCCAAAATGCCGAATTTGACATCAATTTCATCCAAACAAGGGCCGATTTTTACGATTTAGGCGCCAATTTAAGAAATTATCCCATCTTTGATACAATGATGTTGATAAAGCTGTGGCATAACTCACTGATTAAGACATTAGCCGACGAAGGAGATGAAAGGGCCCAATTTATCTTGCAAGCACTGACAATGACCGGCAAATTTGGCGATTATGTGACTTCTTCGATGGGTCCGGTGTCAAAAGCCTATGAAATCAGTACAGATGAGTGGCATAATGCCTTAGCGGACGTTAAAATGATGATGGAGATGACAAAAGTGATATTTATGGCCCTTCAGGAGGCTTCTGACGTCGATATTTCGAAATATCAAGGCAGAACGGCTTGGGGGCTTCGAAAAAAGCGACAAGGATATCATAGGAGCGACAAATGAAACTCCTACTTGAAAACTGGCGGAAGTATCTCACAGAAGATTGGCGCGATACATCGTGGGAAACTGACGATGAAAAAGTTACAATCGGAGATGTGGTTGATTATCTAGGAGATGAGACTGTTGATGTTAATGTTTTAGAACTCTCGCAACAATTGCCGCCTTTGCCAACACGCGGAGCAGAAAGAGTAGCAGCCGCAAGTTTAGAGTATCCAGTTATCGTTGTAAAGAGCGGAGGACAATACCGATTTGTTCTAGATGGAAATCATCGTCTTCAAAAAGCGATAGATCAAAAGGTCGAGAGTATAAAAGCAAAAATCTTGGATCTAGATAATCCAGAAACTCCAGAAGTGTTTAAGAGAATGTTTGGAGGTGCAGGATGAAACTAATACTTGAAAATTGGCGGAAGTATTTGAATGAAGCTGAAGGCGAATTTCAAATATTTTGCGATATGGATGGTGTGTTGGCAGACTTTGTTACGCCCGTGCTAGAAGTAATAAACAAAGACCTTAAAGACATGTCAATTCCAGACAGAAAGCCAACTGGCGGCATGACAAGAATGGGTAAGTTAAGAAAAGCATTAAAAGAAGCCGGGGTTGACGAAATCACGTTGACACACATAGGTAAGAGCGAAGGAAAAATTAGGCATGCCATAAGCTACATGATAAAACGTGTTGGCGACGATGAAAAGTTTTGGGCGAATCTGCCAAAGATGCCGGATGCAGATCGACTGTGGGAATTTATTAAGCCGTACAACCCCATACTTCTTACAACTCCGCAGCAACCCGGCTCAGAAGAAGGAAAAAGAGTTTGGGCGGAAAAACATTTAGGGATAACCCCAAATAAAGTTTTTATGGCGCCAAACCCTCCCGGCAAGAGTGGCTGGGCCAAGCCCAATGCAATTTTGATTGACGATTTCTATCAGACAAACATTGTTCCATGGAGACAAGCCGGCGGAATCGGAATATATCACAAAAATGCCGACGACACCATCAGAAAGCTAAAAGGCTTCGGATTCAACAAAAATAAAAAAGACTAAAAGTCAAAATTCTGAAAATTTTTGATTTTTATGGTATAATATCACAATTTTTTTACCGATTATCGGAAAACAACTTATAACCGCATAGTTACTAAGGAGAGGGTGCCTGTAGTGGAGGGCCGCGTGTGTTATTTAGGAGAGGTTGGATAATAGGATCAGTTTTAAGTATATGGCTTAGTTTTTTCATATACGCAGAAGCTGGTAACACTTTTATACAAAAGGATTGGCAAGATAGCCTGCCTATATCTTTAACCAAAGATAACCCAGAAGAGCCCAAAACACATACAGGCGCCCCTAGGGCACTAGACCTTTCTAGAACCTCCGCTGTCAAAGTGGAGAGACCGGATGAAGACGGGTATGGCTCTGGTGCATACATGAAAATGTATGGTTACCACGTTGTAATAACTGCCGCTCACGTTGTCGACAATTTTTCAAATGTTTTAATACACGGTCGCGACGGTGAAATAGTACTTGGCAGAGTTCTAATCAAAAGTCTAATAGACGATTATGCGATAATCCAGGTGCCACAACTTAAAACTCGCAAGCCTATAAATTATCGTCCACAAAAAGAACATGATCTTGTTGGAACAGATGTTGTCTATTCTGGCTATCCTAACAAATATGATTTGCTGACGATAACTGGCAGAGTTGCCGGGGCTGTGGGGCAAGATGATCGGCTTATCGTTCATAGCTACGGATGGATGGGGGCTTCAGGTTCTGGCCTTTTTGATTACGCTGGTCGTTTCGTTGGAATAGTGGTCGCAGTTGATGTCGCAAGCTTTGACTATTATTCGCCACAAATTGTAGAAGATCTTATTTGGGTTGTTCCTTCGTGGAAACTAGACGAGGAAATGATTAAGGTGCGATTGAAATTATCTGACAAGGAACAGTGGCCCAAGATGAAACAAATTCCAGGCGCACCCTCGCCAAGAAGGGGAGGTTTACCAGACTGATGCGCCGCGTCCTTCCGATACTCCTTATGTTGATGCTGGCGAGTTGTATTGAGGGGGATTATGCACTTTATAGCCTGCATGAACCTGAGACCGTATATGTCGAAGTCCCGGTCGAAGTTGAAGTAATAGTCGAAGTCGAAGTCCCGGTCGAAGTTGAAGTCGAAGTTGAAGTAGAGGTACCAGTTCCCGGCAACGGCGGTGATGTATGGATTGACTCTTTTGAGCAACCTTACACGGTTAACGGGGTTGATATCATTTGGCTTATAGATCAATCGGGGTCTATGAATCAACATGCACAATCA
>Ga0080013_1003991_pt1 | contig 14882 bp, 22 predicted proteins | sample ETNvirenome_6_85_FD_69236 | JGI IMG/M metagenome (GOLD analysis project Ga0080013, IMG submission 69236) | Marine viral communities from the Pacific Ocean - ETNP_6_85 (SPADES assembly) (version 2) | ecosystem: Environmental > Aquatic > Marine > Oceanic | place: Pacific Ocean | collected 2013-06-19
TTTGTCTTTGATACTTTTGATCCTAATTTACTTTTCATTCTTCTTAAACTCATTTCGCTTCTCCATTACAATAATAAATATAAATCATTCCAGAATGTCCTTAAATATATAGAATTGGATCGTTTCTATTATCTTTAATGGATTCTTGTTTTGGTGGTTTTTCATAGAATTCAAGCTCAATGAACTTTTGAAAGGGCCCATATCGATTTAGATTTAGTATTACTATTCCATATTGAGTGAGTACTACACCAAGAATACAAATAGCTTTTAATAATCTAATTAACACTATAGTTCACCGGCACCTATATCACTATAGTCGAGAATCCAATCACCAATAAAATAATAAGCATTCATTTTAATTTCCCTAAACATTTCATAAATCTCGTCATAACTCGTTTCCAAGCATATTGTGTATATCCTCTCTTCGCTATTATTAACATAGCTTTACTACGGAGTATGGCTTCTCGTTCTTCACTATTTAATTTCGTGACGTTATAATCCATTTAACCACTCCTTCAATGCACTAACATATTCGGGCTTGAACCACACTATATAAGGAACTACCCAAAACACAACTACCGCAACAACAAATCCAAAAAAGAAGTTCATTCCAATACTCTAAAGCTGAAGTCGTTTAGTTGGTGGAGCTGTACGGTATGAACAACTGATGATATGTTGATGACTGCAAATGGATCACCTTCGGAATCCGACAGGATTTCGGAGGATTTCATTTTCAATAGACTCATTGTAGATTTGTAATTTGATTGACCAATTATTGTGGTACAAAATAACAATATTATAAAAACTTTTTTCATTATTCTAACTGTCCTTCTAACTAAGAGATTTCCGGTTACTCTCAATAATATATAGTGAATAATAAAATTTTTTACTTCCCTAATATATACAACGCTTCTTTTACCGATTTTTCTATGGCGTCTATTCTCTTTTCCATCTCGTCGCACTTCTCTTTGTAGTTCTGTGGCTCGTGGGAAAGTTCCTCTAACTCTTTTATTCTTTTTTCTAATTTTTTAATTAAATATAACTTGTTTTGTTTCATTCTATTTTATAATTGTGTCCCATATGTTTTTTACAACCAATGAAATAAGACCGACACCAGCTGGGTATCTCCATTTCTTACTATCTTCTCTAAACTGAGAATTCAATTTCGTTTCCGCCCATAGACCTTCATGTGGGTTAAACATATTCTCTTTAATAAATCGTAATGACTCATCCGTTTTAATATGAGCCTTTTCCATATCAGTTTTTAAATCAACAATGTCTTGTCTCATATCATCTAATTTAAGATGAGCTATCTCTAATTGTTTTCTATCGTTTTGGTTCATATTTATAAATATTATTCTTCGTCTTTTTCTACCCAAACTTCTTCTAATTTCTTACGTAATGTATTAGTATTTTTAGGCGTATTCAATAACCTACCAGTTGGTTTAACTATAAAGAAACAGTTATAACATAATAAGTGTAAATTATCTAACTCATGATTTGAAGGATCACCATCAAGAAAATTAATAATATATGGGCCTCTCATATCATTCTCTCTATAATCATCATAACCACAATTACTACACTCTTGTTTCAAATAACCGTCTCGCACCACTCTTTCCTGTAACTTCCAATGTGGATAGTTAGGATGTTTACCATCAAATAAATCTTGTATCTTAACTCCCCATCCTGTATTACCTTTGTTCGTTATACCCTTACCCTGTTGATTCTTATTTTGTTCAAACAAGTCATACATTATGGCATACTTCTTAAACGTATTATACGCCACCCCAAGATGTATTGCGGCGGCTCTGATAGATAGAGTACTTCTAATAGCCCATTCTATTCTACTTTTTGGAATTGGTTTACTACGAAATGGATTCTTTTTCTTTGATCTATTTTCGTAATCATGCAACTCTGCTAAATCAGACATTATCTTTTCCTGTGTCTACGTGGTTTAGGTTTCGGTTGTTTTTCTAATTTGAGTATTTCTTCTTTTAAGGTTTCTCTTATTGCTCTAAGATGTATTACTTCAGTTTCCAAATCAGCTTGTTTACTACTAGCTAATATACTAATCAAAAGTACTCCCATTACAAACCCAACAAATATTCCCAAGTATACCCAACCTATTGTTTCTAACATTATTCTTCCTCTAATTTACGTTTTGGACTATTAACATATTTACGATGAGCTCTAAGAATATTCAAATTCTTTTTTTTATTCTTAGCTCTTTTTAATCTCTTCATCTGTTTCTGTTTAGTTAAATGCATCTATTTCCCAACTTTCTTTGTTATATTATAAGCAATATCAGATAACCTTTCTTTCTCATCATCTAATAACGAACTATTATGATGTATAGCAACTATACTACCACTATCTAAATTAGAACCACTTTGTTCATAATCTAATTTTACACTAATGGCTTCTTCAGTAATCACAACCATTAATGCATTTAATTCGTCTTTTTGTTCACCCGTTAAATTTTCATTTTTCATCACTTGACCAAACTAATTCTTTTTTATCACTACCAAATTCTCTTTTGTAAACTGTCTTACCACCATCTGGAGATTCATAAATATAACCTTCACTTTTATTATCCACAATTTGCTCTGATAATAAATTTCTATACTGTTGTTTAGTTATTTCACCAATCTTCTTCTGTTTTTTATCCTTAGTATCATATCCCAAATTATCTACTACACTAAAAGACTCTGGATCTTCTAATTCATAATGTCCATCAGGTCCCGTGTAATAATCTGCGTCATCAAAATCATCAAACTCTGCATCATTGGATGAACCCATTTCTACTTTCAACTCACAACCTAAATGATTAGTACCTGAACCTATGTAATCATAATCTACTTCAAAAGTATTCTCACCACAAATAGAACATACCCAAGTTTCTCTTGCCTTTTGTTCTTCTGTTTTTTCATATATTGGTGTATCTAATTTAGAGTTATTATTAAACGTACTGAGATCCAAAAACCAACCACCTTCAGATTTTATTGCTGCCATAATAGTATTAGTTATCAACTCACGAGAAGCCTCTGATTCAAGATTTATTTGTCCAATAGACATATCATCTAATACATTTTTTATTAATTGTTTCATTATTTTAATTCCTTATCTAATTTTCACGATTTCTCAATATCCAACCAACTACCAAATTCTTCATACTCTCTGTGTGTTTCATCGTTAACTTTAATTCTTCTATAATCTGTTTCGGTCATAACTCTCCACAGTTTATCAAATTCTTTTTTATCTATTTTTTTAACTCCTAAAAAATAAGTTCTTGCTCCACTAATACCTACATTACTTGCAAGTTCAATAGTATTTACAATATTATCTCCCCTATCCACCAACACATATTTCACATCTTTTCTCCTAATCTAATACAATTCCAAACCTCTTTTCTGAGTTATACCAAATTGCTGTTAATGTTAAAGTATCACCAATCATACTTCTAACTGGTGCTATCATATTATTTACTTCACCGTGACTGTTACTATAACTAACAATGTTTGTTGTAGGTACTTCCATGCCATTGAATCCTATCATGTAAGAAGTATCTACTGACACATAAACTCCGCTATCATTAAGATGTCTATTTATAATGTAACCCAAAGTATCCCCAAGATACCAATATAAATCTGACTCCCACTCTACCCAAAAAAATTCTATTGGATTTTCATCTTCTGTCACCACGTTACCAGACACCCTATGTAAAGTCTGCCACGTATTCCTATTTACAGTCAAGTGATAATACCCATTATTGTCAATTGGTAATCTCATATCAAAAGACAATTTTTCTGTATTACTATCAGATGATGTTAATACATTTTCACATGATATTACTAGAAAACTAAGTAGAACGCCTACTAGTTCCCCTTTTCTTATTGTACCCATTTTTTTCATAACCTTTTCTATTTATTTTATTTTCTAACTTATCCCACTCATGTTTAGTATGTGATTTTTTCTTATGAAGAATTTTTTTACGACTTTCTTCAATATCGTATTGTTCTTCCATCTCAACATATTCTTTCCAATCTTTTAATGTAGGCATTTGTAATCTCCAAATTACGGTTAAATATACAACAAAAAAGTAATACAAGTCAAGGACTTTTTATCTTCCATTGTTCTAATTTATTAACAAACTGTTCTATGGTATATGGATTTTTCTTCTCATCAAGAATTTTAATGGTTTTTACAATGTCTGGTTGTTGATTTAATATTCGTTGCAATATCATAAAGCCAACTGATGGGTAGAATGTTTCAAAACTTTCTTCTCCTAAAACATTTGTTTCGTAAATTACATCCTTTTCGGTATCACCTTTCAATAATAAATAGTAAGTCATTTCACCAAAATTAAATCTTTTTCATATGTTTCTAATGATTTTATATGAAACTTAAATATCTCATATTCCATTTTACCCGCTTCACCACTATCTTGTAACATCTCTGACAAATTCACTAATATCTGGAAATTCTGGGGTGTTAATTTATTACAATCAAATTTCACTAGCACGCCGTTTTTAGGGGGGATATGTAAGGAATGAATTCTCTTACTCAAATCAAATTGAGTATTTGGTTGTTCTTCTTTGATATATTGATTGACTCCATACCCCTTATGTCCAACCCAATCACCGTAAATATCACTACACCACGGCTCTAATTCTTTTAACATATCAGTAGTACAATTCTCAACTACAAATCCTACATCATATTTAGGTGGTATGATAGGTTTCATCAATTCATCATGTTGTACCATATGACCCCATTTACGGATGAAATTACGCGTACTACGGAGGTTTTGTTCTAACCACTCAGTACTCTCCCTACCTTTCATAAACACTTGTCCCGCTGGATTTCTAAGAGCACCATCCTTAAATCTACTACCCCTACAAGTCATATGATATACAAAACCTTTCCAAGTTTGAATCAATTCATATCCTACCAATACAAACCGATTGAATATATCTGAATCCTCTTTTGATTGTGGAGCATATAATGAGTCGTGTCCACCAATTGCTAAGAAGTCATCTTTATATATAGCCCACGGAGCGAATATACCTTCTGTTGTTTCATTGTGTTGAAAATCCTTATCACTTTCTAACCAATTCCACAACCCATGCTCGTCAAACTCCTCAGGTTCTATACCAAAATCTAACAATACTTTTTCAGGTCCATCAGGATGTAGTGGTGGTTCTATTCTAGTGGCACTTACTACCTTACCTCGTTCCAAATGTTTTAATACATACTCATCCATACCAGGACAGGCATACATATCGGCATGATATATCATCACAATATCATTGGTAGCCATATCTACTAGTGTATCATATAGTATCGTGTGTCCTAATCTTGTGGGTCCTTCGTTACGATGTATCTTTACATTCCTATCTACCTTTGCTATTGTATTCATCCATTCCCACGTTCCGTCATCTGAGAAATCATCTGCCCAACATATCTCATGTCTATATCCTAAATTCTTACGGATACTATGATACGACCATTTAAGGTACTTTAGATTATTTCTACTTGGTTGTATAAAACTTATTACTCTATCGTCCACTACAAAACCTCATAATATCCACCGATACCAAATGGAATTTTAGTGTTGATTGTTAAGTGATTACTTTCTATGTATCTTGATTTTGGAATAACTCGAAAATCCACACTAACTCTTGTAATTGATGTTACATTATCTTTATTACCATGAGTTAATTTAGAAGCTTCCCATTCAGTACACTCACCATAACTTGAATCTATAGGTTTAAAATCACCTTTATCTTCCTTTGATTCTGTCCATATTGTATTAGTACCATATGCCTTTGTAAATGGAAGATAGTAATTTACTTCTTTAACTTTATCTGCCCACTCCTTATTTCTATAATCTCTATCCTTATGAAATTCTCCTACTGCTATATTTCCTGGTAGTTGAACTCTGAATGTCGGTATCTTTTGGTATACTATTTCTTCTCCAAATCTAGGTTTAATATGTTCCCTTAAAAAATTCATATAAATTTTGTCAAATGTCTTATCTATACGAACCATCATATAAAACATTTTATGCCATTGAGTTGATTGATCATGTTCTCTGTCAAAATGTTCATATTGTCTAATTTCATGAAGTTTAGATAAGTCTCTTGTGTCTAACCAATTATTAACTATATTTTTAAACCTATACTTTTTTATATCGTATAAAATTTTATCCATCAAGTAACTCCCGTTGTCTTTTCCATTCTGGAATATCATTAGATATTTCTGTATAATTTTCAAATACATCAAAGGTGGATACACCTTTGTAATGAAAAATAAATGATGTTTTACAAACTGCTGGAAAATCATTATTCGGTATTAACTTAGCCCAATTAAATTCATCTTCATTCTTTGTCATATTAAGATTTGGATTAAACAATACATCCTTATCATATTCATAATTGACTACATTTCTATTCATCATAAAGAAAAACCCATTAAACATTTTCATTCTCACAGGATCAAACATATATAGATTATTAGATTTTGATACATCCATCTTAATATCTAATATCGTATCTTGAGTTTTCTGATAATTCTCTGGATTATTACACATTGAATTTATACCATCATAGTAAACTTCAACTGATTGTTGTTGTGCATTATGTCCTGCACCATTTGTAGTAGATAATGGTACTACTAATGTGTAAGGCCACTTCTGATAAACTGACACCAATTCAGACAGAGCACCATCAGGAATTAATATATCATTATTAGCGATAATTAAATAAGTATAGTCACCATCCTTAAATCTACTATAACCCAAGTTCCAAGAATGAGTTAATCCTTTACCTTCATTCTTCATTATAACTTCATATCCATATTCATTACAAAATTCTACGGTATCATCTGTACTATAATCATCAACAACTAATACATCAAAATTATCATTTGACTTTTTAAGTGAGTCAAAACACAATTTAGTATATTCACTCTGATTGTAAGTTGTAATAACAAGTAATATTTTATTCATCTACTATAGCCCTACCTTTCAATTCTTCCCAATCTTTTTCAGGTCTTACTTTTAAATTGGTTTTCCATGTTCCTTTTAGTACATTCATATCTACACCTAATCCTTCTCCATATTTAATCAGAGCCTGAATATCTTTAGGAAAACAACTACCACCAAATCCATATCTACCATCATGACCAGGTACATCAAGATGAGAATGTCCTACTCTACCATCACGTACAAATCCTTCTATCGCATCATCCCAAATTGCACCACATTTATCTGACAATAATTTCATATCATTTAGAAATGATATCTTAGTACAAAAAAAAGTATTAGTCATATATTTGATAAGTTCTGCTGTTTCATAATTTGTCTCTACTATAGATATTGAATTACCAAACCTTTCCCTAAATAACTCACTAACTTTTTTAATGTCATCACTACCACCGCCGAGGATAAATCTTGTCTGATTAATAAAATCATAATTTGCAGCCCTTTCAGTTAAAAACTCAGGGTTGAATACTATTCTCAATTTGTGATATTTCTCTTGTAAACTTCTCGTAGTACCTGGAATAGCTGTTGACCTTAAAAGAATTATATTATCATTATTTGATATTTTATTTATATCATCTAAAACATCAACAACTATATCAAGATTTATAGAACCATCTATGTTAGATGGTGTTGGAACTGATATAAATATCACATCAGTTTGATTAACTACTTCATCGAATGAATGTGTTGATTTACTTTCATCCTTATCATAAACCTTTACATCCGCATCAATCCCTACACTAGCAGAAAATCCAAATTGAACAGCACTTCCTACAAAACCCTTTCCTATTATTCCAATTCTAGTATCAATCTTCATTTAATAAATCCTGAAATATTGTAGTTAAATACTCAACACAACTTTCTTCTGTGTACAATGACTTCGTATAATTCTCTCTACATATTATACTACACTCTTCATAAAATTTGTCATCTTTTAATTTTTGAGCCAATTTTATAGCTCCAGCCATATCACCATCATTCACCGACAACAATGGATGTAACTCTTCTTGTGTGTCCAATCCTTTATAACCAATACAAGGTATTCCATGAAATGCACAATTCAATGTGAATGTACCAGCTGCGTGTGTTGGCATCATATGAACTCCTACATGAAACTGACTTAAAGCTTTAATCCACTCAACCCAAGTCATATATGGTAAATGGGTTATATCCATTTCTTCTTCTCTATCTATCTTCCTACCCATCGATGGAGCATATATTGACATATCAAATTGTTGAGCCACTACATAAGAATCAAATCCACCATACCATCTAACCATATTACCACCAATCATTACAACATCACCCCATTCACTTCTTGGAACAATACCTAACCTCTCAGCTAACATCAATGTTGGCATCTTTTGAACAGGTTTATTAGTAATTCCTCTGTAGTATTCAACATCCTTTTTGTTATGAGCAAACAACATATCGAACTCTGTAAGTGAATTGTACCACCAAATCTGTTGTTCCATTCTATAGTCTTGAAAATACCAATGTGGACCTTCTTGCATTGATACAACCTTCTTACTAATTTTTCTAAGTTCACCTACTATATCTATATGAGCTAATTGGTCTATATTTGTTTTTGGTAGTGTAACTATAGTAAAATCAAAATAATCCTTTTCAAACTGTTTAACCAACTCTGGTATCTGAAATATTGGATAATGTTCTGCACCTAAAATATATTTAGTAGACACATCATTCCTCATATTAGGATTATCTAATGATACCTTACCTTCCCAACCACCTTCAGTAAGCCATAGGAACTTATAATCTTTTAACCCCATACCAATTCCTTCATTTCATCTTCCGTCATTTTTTTAGCTGTCTTTGAATTATATGGTGATGTCAATTTATTGTCTTGTTCGTTTTCTTCCATTCTGATATGAATATCATCACCATAGAGATAAGTCCTATCCACTTCATTTTTAGAAACCAAATCCTCATCAGTTTTTTCACCAGGTCTTTTTCCAACTACTTCAACGTCATCAGATATTACTTTAGCTAAGTCTAACATATTAACACATTTCATCATATAAGACTTTACAAATCCACCACCATGAAGTTCCGTCCACCTAATAGTTCTTTTAATTAATTGAGCTGCACTCTCTTGTGTGAATATCAACCTATTCATATCTGGGTCTGTAAGTTTAAGTGGTTTTCCTTCCCTATGTAACTTCAACCAAAATGGTAATACAGAACCAGTACTATGAGCCACATTAGCAAATCTTGTCAATGCAAATCTATTAGTATCATTATTACTATTCATAAAAACTCGTTCCATTAAATACTTTGATGCTCCATATACACTCTCGGCCAAACAAGCCTTATCTGTACTTATACCAACTGTAATTGGAATATCATTTATTATACTAGCTTCAACCACATTCAAACTACCCATCACATTTATATTACAACCAGCTATGGGATTCTTTTCCATCAAATCAATATGTTTCATAGCGGCCGTATGAACCACCGCATCAGGTTTTACATCCTTAAATACTCTGAGTAGTAATCCCTTATCTTCTATGTTACCTACATAAGATTTAACTTCAGGATGTTCCCTTTTTAATTCAGTAATCTTATCTTCATTTCTACTAACATTAATGTACTCATTATCGTTTAACTTAATAAGAGATTTACCTACAGTTCCTGTTCCACCTGTTATCAAAATTTTCATCTAATTAAATCCATCTCCATTAAAAACATCATCCCATGTATACACTTTAGATTGACTAAATAAATTGTAAACATTATAGTGTGACATTTCACTAGCTCTCTGGTACCACATATGAAGTTTTCTAGCTGAACCAATATCTCCTTCTTTAACATTTTCTTCTCCAAGTATATACTTTCTTTTATTATAATGTTTTCTATTATGAACTAACAAAATATTTTTGAATACATACTGTGGTACATTATCACCAAAGTTTCTCATTAAAGAAAACATAAAAGCAGTATCTTCATGAATAAAAAATGCACTTTTCGGTATATTCACACCAGCTTTTATTACGTCTGATGAAATCACTAAACCACAACCATTAAATTTAAAAGGTTTAACTATACTAACATCCAACTCTTCTACTTTATCATTAACTTCATTCATTTCATCAATATTCATATTATAACGTAAGCTCCACCAGTGTTCAGTATCAATCGTATCTATATCAATAAAAGGTTTATCTGTAAAATCTATATGTTCAATTGATTTCCAACTCTCATCCCACATTTTACAAGTAGCAAAAAATGCAATATACTTAGGTGTTTTATCTTTGACATTTAGATGAGTATTATCTAGTATTATAAAAGTTTGCCTAGGTATTAACGAATCCGTTTCTCCCCACATCAAAACATCCACTTCATCACAATACTTATTATTAAAATCTCTACGATAGTTAGCAATTGTATACAACCCATTAACATCTTCATCAACAAATGAATTAATATTATAATTACAACCAACTAAACTATCTATATCCTCATCACAACCAAAAATATCCGTTAATAACTTAGTATACTTATACTTTATATCACTAATTGTCATTTGTTTTTCGTCGATCTTTTCCAAAGCCTGACTACAGTTAAAATATAAATCAATAATGACATTTTCTTTATTATCTACAATATCTAAAGAATTTTTTACACTTTGTAAATATTCTCCAACCAACTCAATTTCATACCATTGAACTAAACAGCCTATTGCATATGTATTTTCAAGTTTTGACATAATTTATATCCTCCTTAATTTTTAATAATAATTCATTAGCAGCATTTACACAAGTTCCTATTTTACCTGAAAATATAGTATAAATTTTATCAGTCTGTATTTCAGTATCATGTTCTTTTTTAACATAAGTTGGTCGAGCATCATCATAATCTCTATACGCCAATACAGTTCTAATTGTGAACATAGAACCAATATGTTCTAACTTATCAAAGTCTTCAAAAAACTCCATACCTGCATCTATAAATTTTTGTATATTAGTAATTTTTGGATTTTCAATAACTCCGTTATTTAAATATTCAGCAATATCTTCATTTGATACTACTGGATACATCCCTATATTAGTATCATGAATTGCATGTTTAACATGACCTAAAACGTGTAATCCTTCTTTGTATGGATCTAAACACATAAAAGGGCCATCCATAACAACTACACTTTTATTTTTATATGACTCTGGTAATTTTACCACTGGTTTCTCAACAACTTCAAACTGATATTGTCTATCAGGTCTAAAACTTTTTTGTTCATATAATAATTCATTTATCTTCGCGTAAGTAGCAATAACAACAATATCATAATCATCGTAATCTTCTTTAATAGTTTGTCTATCTAATATTACATCAACTCCAACACTCTTCATTTTCTCTATAGCTTGTATTCTAAGGTTTTCACTATCAAATAGATCTTCACTAACTTTTACAGTTAAATCTGTTCCTTGAAACGAATCGACCTGTTCATATTTTAAACCCATTGAATCTAAAAACTCTAAATATTGTTTTGGTGTTACTAACGAATCATGACTAGATATTGTGTAATAATGATTTGCATCTTCATTAACTATACTATCTTCATACTTTCTTTTAAATGACTTTATTCCATCTAAACATTCTTTTGCAGTTTCCCTACTTCGTGGATAATGATAACCTCTATGCAACCTATATTGATTAATATTTGAAGCACATTTCATTATACTACTTAACTCTTCATGTAAAGTTACATTGTATCCTGAAGTTGCTAACATTATTGCAGCAGTTGTTCCAAATATACCGCCGCCAACTACTAACACATCTTCACATATTTCTTTCTTTACTGATTCACATAGTTTAATAGCATTTAATGTCCGTTTTCTATTACTATCAAAATCAACTTTCTTATCAAAAACCGCCAACAACATATCCCGTAAAGGATTATTTACTGAATTTACTTCTACTCCATTTATTGTACGTTTATTAACTTTACTCAAAATATTATAATCAAAACTCGCCCTACGACCATCTTTTAAAGTGATCAAAATATTCATCGTATACGGTGTATAATACTTTTTTTGAATTTCATCAACTTCGAACTCTTTATTGTCAAGCCATAAATAAAAATGATGATATGCTAAATTATCAATAATATTTGCATTAAAAGAACCGTGTTTATACCACTTAAAATCTACAGTTCTACTCACATCAATATCTAAATTATCATACCAAGTAAACACATCATCTACATAAAGTTTAACACTCATAAAATCAGCAAGAGAAAATAACATTTCTGAAGTTTTTGTAGTAAGTGTCAATGGTTTTTCACAAAATACATTTTTTCTTTTACCTAACCAATTTTCAGCTTGTTCGTAATGTAAATCATTAGGTGTAGCAATTATAATCCATTCAGCTTTACTTGGTTCTACAAATTGAACACCGTCTTTAATACAATTTTCTATTTTACTACCCCACACACCGTTACCTATTATTGCTACTTTAACCAATCATCCCCCCATATAAATAATCATAAGTTTTTTTCATCCAATAATACACATCACCATAACTTTTTTGAAATTCTTGTGATATTGCATTGTAATGATAAATCCAACCAACCTTTGTCATTGTAAAATCCTCATCCAATATCTCCTTACAAGTCAAATCACACATATTAAACTCATAAGGTAATAATTTATATTCTATATTTTTTCTTCTTAAAAGATAATTAAAAACAGGCTGACAAGTACCAACATGAAATTGTTCTTGTAAAGAAATTATTGTTTCTCTATTAATTTTATAAAATTCTAAAAACTCATCCAGGAACTGTTTATGCTTTTCATTAAAAATAATAAAACCCGTATTAATATATTCCCAAAACGAAAAAGGTATATCTGAATCACTAAACATATATTTATGGTAATTTTCCATACTTCTACATATCCAATCATAACTACCCTCATTATGAACACCTACCAATTTATGTTCTGTCATATCAAAAAAATTAGGACAGTTAGGATGAACTATCGTATCAGCATCTACCATTAAAACTTGATCATATTCAATCTTACTATTTTTTAAAATATCCAAAAGATGATATCTTTGCCAAGTTATTTTCATATATTCTATATCACACAACAATTGATCTAAAATAACCAATTCACAGTTATTTTTTTTACACCAATATTCCCAACTTTTTATAGAATAACTATATGGGCTACTCCTACCATCTCCTGTACTTATACAAGGAATAAAAACTATATTAGATTGCATATACAACCCTCCATATCAAAAAATTTAGTTCCAGCTACGTGTACTAAATCTTCTGGTTTTTCTCCTATAAATTTATCTATTCTAAGTTTACCTTCTTTTACTTTATCAGTTATAGCACGCTTAACTTCACCTGGAGGTAATCCATAATCATCAAAAATAAAAATAGGATCATCAAAATATCTTATACAATTTTCTATATCACTTGTTACATTTTCATATGTATGACCCGCATCTATAAAAACTACGTCTGGAGTAGGAAAGTTCCAATCCTCACCATACAAATCCGCTTTAATAAATGTTATATTATCACGACCTTCACATCGCTTTCGTGCTTGTTCAATATTCCAATCATCCCATTCTACTGTATATACATTTTTAAAAATATAACTAAGCATTCGTGTACTTTGTCCCTGTGATGTTCCTAACTCTAACAAAATAGTATTCTTAAATTTGTCATTATAAAATTCATCTAAAACATCTTTTTTAAATTTTCTACTAGTAGTATATTTTGCTGTATCCTTATGATCTATTTCATCTAAAATCTTATTATATTTTATAACACTCTTATCATAATTATGTTTAACTAAATCCCAAGTCTGTTTCATCACATGAGTACGTTGATCCTTTGGAATTCCATTAAAACACCAATTATAACCATACTTTATAAAAAATGGTGTCTTATCTTCATTAAGTTGCCAATTATAACTAAACAACTCCTTCCTGTGCATATGAGTTAACTTAAATGATATTGGTAAATCTATATTAACATCAATTTTATTTATCTGTAACCAATAATTAAAAGGTGTTTGTTCTGTACCTTTAATTACAATTTTATCTTGTAATTCCACTAATCTATCTACATTATCATAATATAATTTTTTAAACGATTGAAAAAACTCTTTATGCTCTTTATTAAAAATAATAAATCCTGAATTAACATACTTTGATGTATCAAATTCAAATCCATCAAAAAACCCCTTATATCCCTGAATACTGTCATATATCCACCTTAAATTATCTGTATCTCTCCAAGCAGTAAATCTATTATCTGTCAATTCAAAGAAGTTCGGTGCATCCCATTTATACATAAAACTACTATCCACTAAACAAATTTGATCGTAATCTATACCACGTCTTTCCAACTCATCGAATACAAATAATGTTTTTTGCCAATTAATTCTAAACTTAAACATATCTTGTTCAACTGGTTCTGAAAACTCTACAAATTCACAATCAAACCTATCACAGAAATGTTTCCAAGTATTTTTAGAATACTCAAAATAATCATAGTTTCCATATTTATCATTCAATTGTGGATTCCGTACTCCAATCCACCATATAACATTATTAGGCATCTTAAACTTCTTTAATAGTTACGGTTGACACTCCATGTTTCTGCACGACTATTTTTGTACATTCTTGAGCAAAACCAATAGCTTTCACTATGTCTTTAGTCCTCATATACTCAACAACCAAACCAGCTAAGAAAGTATCACCAGCACCTGATATATCTTTAACTGGTACATTTTTCGTTGGATGAAGTTTCCCTTGAAATAAACATCCTTTATTTCCTTTAGTAATAATTGTT
>Ga0080013_1003992_pt1 | contig 14881 bp, 11 predicted proteins | sample ETNvirenome_6_85_FD_69236 | JGI IMG/M metagenome (GOLD analysis project Ga0080013, IMG submission 69236) | Marine viral communities from the Pacific Ocean - ETNP_6_85 (SPADES assembly) (version 2) | ecosystem: Environmental > Aquatic > Marine > Oceanic | place: Pacific Ocean | collected 2013-06-19
TACATCAGAGTAGTCGCCTGCATTCGAACTACCTTCACGGTCTCTTTCGTCGTCTAGATCTTTACCCCAACGCCTTTCATACGATCTCTCTTTTTCAGTATCCTCTTCATCCTCTTCATTACCCACTATACCAGTATAAGGTACTTGATCATATTCTGGACCCGTCGGCGCCGGCTGTTGATTATTAAGACCTGGGTCATTACCATCACCATAAGTTAAACCACCAATGTTATAAATGTTGTCTTTTTTATCCTTATCTGATAGCTTAGTAATGTCGACAAGAGGTGGTCTAAAGCCTCCTTCTTCCTGTGGCCCGCCGGTTTCTAAAGGAGCTTTTCCTATTTCACCGACCGGTACATCTTCATTAATAACTACTTTATTGAATACATCTTTATATGCTTCACCTAATGATATCCAGTCTTTCTTTTTTGACATGTAATTATTTATGCTAAGCATTAAATATTTCTGTGGCTAGACAAGATAATATGTTTTACATGGGTAATAAAAACTTACCCAATGTTAATTGGAAGGGCGAATATACTAAAGCTCAGGTAAAAGATCTTAAAAAAGCTAGTAGTAATATACTATATTTCGCTGAGAATTTCTTTCATATTGTTAACCTGGACAGAGGTAAAGAAAAGATACAGTTATATAAACCTCAGAAAAGAGCATTGAGAAAAATGAGAGATAATCGATTCTTTTGTTTGTTAGCCTCTAGACAGATTGGTAAGTCAACTATGATGACCATATACATATTATGGCAGGCGTGTTTTAATAATGACCAACGTATACTTCTTGTAGCAAACAAAGAAGCTACTGCTATTGAAATCTTTCAGAGGGTACGAATGGCGTATGAAGAGCTTCCTAACTGGCTAAAGCCACCTGTAAAGGAGTACGCTAAAACCTCTATGACGTTAGAAAATGGTAGTCGTATAGGTATTACAACTACCACGGGTACAGCTGCTCGTGGTCAGTCTGTTAATTGTCTAGTTATTGATGAGATGGCTTTCATCGAACCACACCTGGTTGAAGAGTTCTGGAAGTCTGTCTTTCCTATTATTACCTCTTCTAAGAAGTCTAAGGTGTTTGTATGTTCAACAGCTAACGGTACTGATAATTTATTTTATAAACTATATCACGGCGCGATAGAAAATGTAAACGGCTGGGCTCATGATAAGATAAAATGGGACGAAATACCTGGACGAGATGAAGCCTGGGCGCAAGCTACAAAAACCGCTATTGGTTCAGCTGACGCCTGGTTACAAGAATTTGAATGTGAGTTTATCCACTCCGGTGAATCTACTCTCGACGATGAGCTGTTTGAAGAAATGATGAGTAAGGTGTCAAAGCCTAAGATTGTTTTAGACGAAGGCCATTATAAGATATGGGAAGAACCAGATGAGGCCAGACTATATGTTGCTGGTGTAGATATATCAGAAGGAGTAGGGATAGATTCTTCAGTTATTCAAATACTAGACATTACAGATATTAAAGAAATTAGACAGGTAGCTGTATATAGAAACAATAAAATTCCACCTTTAGAGTTTACCAACAGGCTGTACAAACTTTTAAGAAACTGGGGATCGCCTCTCGCTTTAATAGAAAGAAATAATTGCGGTGCACAGGTAGTTGATAGACTAGCTGTTGATTTAGGTTATGAAAAAATAGTATCATATGGAAATGCTAATGCTCATCGACGCAATGTTATGCGAGGGATGATTGCTCATACAAACACCAAATATAAAGGCGTATTAAATATGCGTTATTTCATGAATGAGGTAAGAGTAGTGAACATAAATGAGCAAGAAACGGTTGAGGAGCTTAGAAATTTTGTACGTTACCCTAACGGTACATGGAAAGCTCGAGCCGGGTTCCACGACGATAGGGTAATGGCCATGTTATACAGCCTCTTTATATTAGAAAAAGAAATAACAGAACGCTTCTTTGAAATAGTAGAGGTTGATGATATGGGCAAGCCTTCTGTTATCGAGCCTATGGATTTTGGTGTGCAATATTTTGAAGATCCAACCTCTATATATCTAGACGATGAAATAGTGGGTAACCATAATCACGAAATGAATGCTTTAGTATGGGGCATGGGTGATGAACAAAATGCGGACATTGATGAACTAGAAGCGTTTGGATTTCAACTAATTGGAGAAAAGCCGCCTGATAACTGGACAGGGGAGCCGGTTGATTACTGTCGGTACTAATAAATATATTATATGGCATACAACAGCATGCAACAATCGATGCTCAACAAGTCGAGAGCTGACAAGTTCTTACTTGTATTTGATATACCGCCTATATTGAGGGAGTTTAATAAAAAGTTTAATCAGAACAACACCTCTATTATTAGTGACTCTGTGCAGTTTTCTATCTTTGGTACAGCTGTACCTGAGATTACAGTACCAGCTACAGAAACTAGATATGCAGGTAGTACGCTGTATGTTACATCACATAGTAAAAATCCCTACCCGCCTGTTAGTGTTCAGTTTAATGTTGATAATGAATATAAAAACTACTGGGTAATGTACCAATGGCTTAATTTGCTGCATGATCAATATACCGGTACATATAACGCCCGAGAAATAAACACGGCTAATGTAGATGAAAATTTTAAGGACTATCAAGCAAATTTAACCATTTATGGTAAAGATGAATTTAATAATAATAGAATAAAATTTACTTATACCAAAGCATTTCCCACCACTGTTGATAAGATAGATTACAATTATCAAACAGCAGAAGAGATTACATCCGGATTTACCTTTGTTTACTCACAATTACATACTGAAGTTATGGATTTTTGAATATAATTGTCGTGAAATAGATAAATAATTTTATGGCACAGCGTACGATTAACTCTCCCGGAGTAGAAATTAGAGAATCAGATCTTTCCCTCACCGCCCCGTTAAATGTCGGAACAAATGTATATGTTACAGGTTTCGCACAACAGGGGCCAATTGATGAGGTTCTTAAGATAACAACCAAGCAAGAGCTAAATCAGATATTGGGGCCTCCCACTAACTCTGCTGAACGGTATTTTTATTATACTATTAACGAGTTATTAAATTCCCCGGCGAATGTATATGCGACAAGATTGCCATACGGACATGGTACAGGTGATGGGTTTGGATCTAAATACTCTGCATTAGTTTACCCAGTACGTAATGTTGCCGGTGATGCTGAGCTAGGACAATTAAGCGCTTTTCATCTTAATCAAAAATTTGACGCAGCTAACTCTGCAGACGCTTTATCCGGTGTTGAACTTAAATTTAATTCAGGCCGTGGTACATTAAGTTCTGTTATTTTTGGTTTCCCGCCAAATAGACAAGGAGAAGCTTCGAGTGATTTTGCTACTACTTCTTCTGCTGACTGGTCTGATGGAGGTACTACTAACGTAGTTGCAGTTTGTGCTGGTAGAGCTGGTGGTAATACCCCCCAGGCTATTAGACATGCACTATCAACTACTATACGTCTATCTGCTGGTTATACAAGCGCGCGTGTGCCAATTGTCGCAGGTGCTGATTCTTATAACTTTATGGCGAGTGCTGGTAATGCTCCAAATACCTTTGCTAGTACATCAATAAAAATTAGCTTAACCGGTTCATCGGCACTTAACGCAACTGGACAACTTGTAACACCTTCTGTAGTTGATCCATGGACCGATAGTACAGATACATTTACATTAACTGGTGTAACAAACCAACAAATTTCAACTAATTTAAATACAGCTTCGGCAGTGTATGTGTTGGGTCAACCAACTCACTTAGAACTTACTGAATCACAATATCTTAGTGCTTTAGAAGATACAGCGTTTACATGGGCTGAGACAGCAGGTGATAAAGGTTCGTTTGCTACTATTGCTAACGCTGGTGGAGCTGGAGCGGTTATTTTAAACAAGTCGACATCAACAATTAATGATCAATTTGAAGGTTATTATGTAGGTCTTGCAGATAATACAAATACAACACCAGGTAGTAACTTTAATAACATTGTATCAACTAAGACTCTTACACAGTCTGGAGCGTCTCAGAATACATTTACGATAGTACCGGTAGGGGTGCAGGTGTTCGCATTATCAGCTAACTACTTAACCGGTACAACTAATTCAGTTTCGGAAGTAATGGAAAATCTTACAGACTTCGAAATTGACGGAAGAGATGATGATGATATCTTAAGCTTAGGCGTATTTAAATTACGTAAGTCAATTTACGCTAACGAAGCATTTAAGCTTGATTACGTCTTAGAGGATGGAATAGCAGGATCTATTAACTATTATAGAACACAGCTTAATCCTGCTGGTGGTTTAGATTTACCGTTCTTTATTGAGAACCGTGATGAAAATTCCAGAAATGTTGTTGTTAAGATTAACGATTATGTCTCTAATAGACTTAGAGGTACCAATGCTTTAGATAAAGACGGTAACGTTAATAAGAGAATAAGAGTATTAACTACACAGTTAGCTACAAATACTACTGCAGCTCAGGTGCAGAAGACAGGTATAGCAAGTCAGCTATACACAAGTCTAGACACTGCATTAGGTAAAGCAGAAAGTATTTACGGGCTCGGAGCTTATACAGAATCGACTGTTACTGGTAAAGAGTTAGGCGATATTCCTAATAAATTGGAAAGAGCGCTAGACGGTGTTAAAAATGATGATATCTACGACATTGACGTTGTTGTTGAGGGTGGCTTAGGAACAATTTACGCGATAGCCAGTGCAGATGACACGACATATTACGATGAGTATTCCTCAACATCTGCTGGAGCTGTTAACGGGTTAAGAACTTCTAACGAGCCAACTGGCGATTCTTTAAATCTTAGAAATAATTACTCAACCATCTTTAACAAATTTGAGCAGTTTGTTTCACCACCATACTTAGGAGGTGGAAGAGGTGATTGTATATTTATTGCTGATCCATTACGTCAGATTTTCGTTCAAGGATCTGGCGGTAAGGTATTGGATGATAAGAACAAGAATTTCCAAACTGATATTTACTGGCCTGTAAGACATCAATTCGCAAACGAGAATACGTCTTATGCAGCAGTATATGGTAACTGGGCGTTAGTTTATGATAGCTACTCAGGACGTCAAGTTTGGGCCCCATTCTCTGGCTTTGCTGGAGCGATAATGGCAAGAACTGATGCAGCAACCTTCCCATGGTTTGCACCAGCTGGCTTTACAAGAGGTCTTGTAACATTTGCAAATGATATTGCGGTTAATCCGAATCAAAAGCAGAGAGATGAGCTTTATAAGGCTAACATCAACCCAGTAGCACAGTTCCCAAATCAAGGGTTAGTGGTATTTGGACAAAAGACACTTTCAAAGAAATCGAGCGCATTCGACAGAATTAATGTTAGAAGGCTGTTCTTAAGCTTAGAGAGACCGACTAAGAAAGTTTCTAGATTCTTCGTATTTGAACAGAATACAGAGTTTACTAGAACCAGAATTGTTAACACACTTACCCCAATCTTTGAGAGGGCTAAGAACAATGAAGGCTTATATGACTACTTGATTGTATGTGATGAAAGAAACAATACAGCAGCAGTTATAGATGCTAACGAGTTAGTGGTTGACATTTACATCAAACCGACAAGAACGGCAGAGTTTATCTTAGTTAACTTCTATGCAACAAGAACAGATGCTAATTTTGAAGAATTAATCGGTGGTTAATGAAACAAACAATTAAATAATATTATGGCAACAACTATTCAGAACTTCTTTACTAGAGCTGCAGCGAAGCAATTTTCTCGTGACTTCCTCTTTCGAGTCAGGCAAATAGACTTGATTGGTGGAATTAGTTTTAACGGGGAGGATGACTTAGTGTACGCTAGAACGGCATCATTACCAGGTAGAAACATAACTAACCAAACAGTTAACTATTTTGGTCAACAGTTTCAAGTGCCGGGAAGGTCGACATACGCTAACGCTGAAGGTTATTCAATTGAGTTTTATCACGATGAAGATTGTGAACTTAGAACCAAGATGGAAGCAGCTTCAAGAGCAGTATTTAACAATGAGACATCTCTTGGAGCGTATGGAATGCCTGGTGAAGAGTCAGTAATTAACTTAGTTCAAATTGATAAAGGTCTCAACGATGTTAGAAACGTTGAGCTTGTTGGTGCATCAATTAGAGAGATCGGAGACATTGAATACTCCATTGCTGAAGGTGAAGGAGCTATTCTAAACTTCTCTACTACGTTTGCTTATCATTTTTATAGAGATTTTAGCTAAGTTATATGTTTAATCGGTTTTACTGATTAAATATTATAAATGGCACGAGAGCAATACGATTTTCTTAGCAACTTTGGCGTCGGCGGACCACCGAAGTTTTATCTCTCTTTACCATCTCTTTGGAAGATAGAGTTTGAAAACGCTATCTCCGTAAAGGGTCAAGTTGACGCAGCATTAGAAAAAGCCGGAGAAGCGTGGAGAATACAAAACACACCTGAACAATTTGTATCAAACGGTAACATGTTAGTAGCGCGAGAGGTTACTGTACCAGGTGAAACAACAGAATTTCTCGAGGCAGGTGCTGATATAAACAAGGGTGGATTTTTACCAGCATTTGGTGTAGCAAAGAGACAAGGATTTTTAACTAGAACATTAGGTGTAAATATTTTTGATACAGATGATGATCTAGAACATACCTTCTTTAGGCCATGGATGATAGCAATAGGAATAGATGGTCTAATTAATAGAGGTCTATTATGTCCAAATGTAGTTTTAAGACAGTATAATAACAGAGGTGAAATTCGTAAAGGGTACATATTTAGAGATGTTTTTCCTACTAACATTGAAGGATACACTATCGATTATGATAATGAGTCGTTTATGGAAAAGAGCGTAACTTTTGCGTTTAGGAATTACGAGCCATTACGAACAACCAAAGGGAGCGGACCACCGTATAGTCCTGTAGGCGACTTTGGTGTACCGTTTGATCGGCAACAGGCTAACCGATTCGGTCCCGGGATTGGCCCGGATCAGGTGGCCTAAACAAGCTCTTGACAATATATTTTGCGCTATAATTAATAGTATGGACCTCTCCTTTACCCTTCCTAATAAAAAGGAAGTTGTTGTAAGTGAAATATTATATAAAGATCTGAGAAAGATGGCTTTGTATAATGATTCATCTTTGTCTAATACAATAGACTTTTTAGAATCGTTTATCTTAACTAAAGGACTAACAGTAGTAGAGAAACTGTTTGCTTTCTTTATATTAAGAGAGAAGTGTATAGGAGATCAAGTTGCTATCGGATCTAAAAAGGGAAAAGTTAATATAGATTTACACGTCTTTAAAAAGAATATAGGTACGTTTGACGATATAAGAGAAGAGATAGACGTAGATGGAATAAAATGCGTTTTAAATTATCCATCAAGGTTTTACGTAGGAGATACTGATTTTATATTTTCTCTTATAGAAAGCTTAGAGGTTGATAATGAAAAGGTGACGATTTCATCTCTATCTAAACAGGAATACAACAAAATTATAAGTCGGTTACCTGATACTATTTTTGGTCATCTCGAAGCCTTTATACAAAAGAACAGCTCACATTTTAACATATTAGTATATGAAGGTAAAGAAAGTATGGAAATAGATAAAATTGTACTTAATATGCTCGATGGTTCTTTTTCAGCATTTATTGTTAAGTTATTCGATTGTATACAAGACACTGACTATAGAGAAATGCTATTTGTTTTAAGTAAGCGAATACCTGATGTATCGTTTCTTATAAATAGTACCTATCTGGAACTCAATGATTATTATAAGCTATATGCAGATGAGATTGAGAAACAAAACGATGACTTGCAAAAACAGAATGCTAGCTAAATATTGTTATGAGTAAAAATGTTTCTTCTTTTTTGAATAAGTTAGATAAGCTTCATGATGAAACTATCGAAATTTATGTTCCATCCTTAAAAAAGAAAGTACCTACCAAGCCCTTAAACTTAAAACAACAGAAAGATCTTATTTCTTCTGCTTTGGATGGGCTTAAGGGTACGTTAGATTTTAACAGAACACTCAATAAAATTATCATTGAAAACTCTGGGTTAAGTGATTTAAAATTATATGATAAACTACCTTTCATTGTCGCACTAAGAAAGAATGCATTAGGTAATAAAGCCGGGAAGATTGAACTGCAAGGTATTCTTGATAACATTAAGAATATTCCTTTAGAGGTTAAGGATAAAGATACAATCAAAAAAGGCCCTCTTAAGCTTACTCTTAAAATACCCACTCTAAGAGAAGAAAACATGCTACTTAATAAGTGTGAGCAGGAAATTAATACTGATCTCGAAGTACTTAAAGAGGGTATTGGAAAACTGTATATTTACGAGATACTTAAACACATTGATACAATCCAAGTTGATGACGATGTAATTGATTTAGATGATATTCGAATTCACGAACGTGTAAAGCTTGTTGAAAAGCTTCCTTTGAGTGTTTATACTAAGATTTCCGACTATATTGAAACCGTAAATAAGTACAATACCGATGTTCTTACAGTTGATGAAACTGAGCTCGAGATCGATGCAGAATTTTTCGATACTTCAGCGAGCGATTAAATATTTAGGTGGCAGAAGGCGATATAGTTGCTCTGACTGGTGTCATGGACAAGATAGGGTCCATGCAAGAGTCAGAAAGTAAAGCTGCATCTGATTATGATGCAGTAGATAGTATTGGTAAAAATGTTACCAATTCCTCTCTATATGGTGTTAATAAGAAGGAAAAAGTAAAACCTAATTTACTTGGTACTGAGAAAACACGTCTTAAAAATAAGATGACCATCTTTGTTAAGGAGTGGTTCACGCAAAAAAAGAAATACGAAAAGGATACGAAACCAAAAACAGTTGTAGCGGGCGCTAAACAGAAGGCGGGGAAAGAAAAGGCAAAATTAAATAAGGAAGAGGGTGAAAAAGAGGGCGGTGGTCTTTTGGATTGGATAGGCGGTCTTTTAGGTATGTTAGGCCTTGGCGGTAAAGGAGGTTTACTAAAGATGCTCCGTGGATGGGTATGGAAGGGTATAAAATGGGCTGGTAGTAAGATTTGGGGTGCTCTTAAAGGTGTCGCGTCGGCTGGCTGGAATGCGATTAAGGCTGGTTTTAGAGGTGTAGGCAGCTTTATGAGTGGCTTATGGTCGAAGTTTAAAGGATCGTCATTCTGGAAAGGGTTTACTGGCGCTATTAGTAGGGGTGTATCAGCAGCGGGAAATGTGTTATCTGCTGCAAAAAATGCTCTTCAAAGCGGTTTAAATAATGTAGGAAGAGCTGCGCAAAGCGCTTTGTCTTCTGTTACCGGTGGAAAGATCCCTAAGCCAGGCGCTGCACCAAAGCCGCGTAAACCCCCTAAGCCGAAAAAAGGATTTTGGGGGGCATTAAAAGATACGGCATCGAAAGGATGGGATAAACTGAAGAGTGGTGGAAAGGCTATAATGGAAAAAGCAGGTGCAGCAAAAGATTTTGTAGTAAAGAAAGCGGTGAAGACCTACCAGACCGGTAAAGCTGCTGTTCAGTATGTAGGGGAAAAAGTAGGAAAAGGTGTAAAATGGGTAAAAGGAAAAATAGTGGCTCCTATAAAAGCAAAAATAGGTAAATACGTCGGCGGTATGGTTAAAGGATCCGGAGGTATTATGAAGGTACTCGGAAAATTTGCTAGGATACCTATCATTGGACCGATTATTGAAGGATTTATACTAAAAGCAGAGCTAGGAAAGATACAAGAAGAGTATCAAGCTAGGCAAGGCACTGACAATCCGATGACTCCGGAAGAGAGAGATCAATTAGCAGGTCACGAGGTTACAAGAAGTGTCGGTGGTATGGCGGGTACCGCTATTGGTGGTATAGTTGGTAATTTAATACCTATACCGATTGTAGGTGCTTTATTAGGTGCTTTAGCCGGCAACGCTGTTGGTAAGTTTGTAGGCGGTCTAATTAGTAAGCATATACTTAAAGACGAATGGAAAGAGAAAATAGGTCAGTTTGCTTTAAGATCTTTAGCGCCAGGAGCAAAACAATCTCCAAAAGAACCGATAGACACAGAGAATTCCAATCCAAATAATCCTCCTCCGCCAGAGATGCTGCAAGACTTTATTTGGAGACCGGGAGCGAAACGACCTGCTGCATTTAGCCGGAATGATATTGTAATGGGTATGAAGCGTGGTGGTCCTATAGGTGAAATGGTTGGAAGATCAGAAAGTATTGTCGATAAATTATTAGGCACCACACGCAAAGGAGTAGGGGCATTGTTTAGTAGAGCAGAAAATAAGGTAGAAAAATCAAAAGGCTTCTTTAATAGGTTACTAAGCAATACAAATAAAACTATGAGTAGCCTGTTTGGTAGAACTCAAGAGACAGTAAAAAGCTTAATGAGCCGTTCAAAACGAGAGATACCTGAAGGCTTATCCCGGGATATGAAAGCTGAAGTAACATCAGCTGACAGTGGCGATCAATCACGGTCTACGAAAATAGCAGAGCTTCAATTAAAAGCAATTGGTGTATCTAATACATACTTGTCACAATTAGTGCAACTTACCCAAGCATTAGTTAAAAAGCCAGCCGGCGGCACTGGTGGTGGTAGTATTGTGAGTGTATCTCAGCCTAATAATAGTATACCACCGACACAAGGTGATCCCTCTGGTCCGGCGATGGGTGACAGTCGTGTAGAATTCTATAATTCGGCTTATAGCATGCATACCCCAGGTACGGTGGCATAAATATTATTATGGCAACCGTTGAACCCATGGGTAGAGTGGACATAGTTAGGGACTATGATTGGACTTCTGTCCCTAGGAATTCCGGCTTAAGGGAAGAGGCTCCTTGCGCTATATGCACAGCTCATATATTAGAAAACAACCAGCTGCAGCAATTTCTAGGTGGATATATAAATACTCTCCAAACACTGGAGTTACAAGCTGGTGAAGATCCAGGTCTTAAATTTTATAAGGGTCTTTACAAAACAACCGGTCCTCCGGTAGGAACTTTTTTCTTTCCTTTCTTTACTGATAATTACAGAGCTTTTAGTAACGAGTATGATAATTCTTTCTCTTCAATAAGTCAACGAGGGGCTGATATGATAGGTGCAGAAGTAATTGAAAACTTAGCTGGGGCTGGTGAAAAGCTTATAGGCGGGGGCATTGAGCTTGGAAAAAATATAGCCGGTGTTGGTGCAGGGCTTATCGACGCATTTAAAGATACAGAAAAAGACGGAGAAACTGTAAAAGCTAAAGGAGTTGCATCGGGGCAAGCAACAGCGGACGCAAAAAAATCTCTAGTACAAAGAGCGGGTGAGGCGATGGGCACTGTAACCATGGGAGCTCCTGGCAGTTATATTGAAACGCCAAAATTTTACCAGTATGCTAATACTGACCAAGGACTTGAACTCTCATTTGCGTTATCTAATACATTGAACGATGATGCACCAGCAAAAAATGCTGAGTTCATTAAACAGTTTACTATAATAAACAGGCCGACGCGCCTGGGTCCTTTAGGGATGACATTCCCGGCAATTTACCATATTGAGGTACCAGGTCTAAGATATATAGAATGGGCATCACTGGATAACTTTAGTGTTTCAATGTTAGGTCAAAGAAGAAAAATTGGCGGAGTTATTATTCCAGAAGCTTATATAATTAATCTGTCCTTTACATCTCTGACGATAGAAGCCGCTAACTTTATGTCAATGGTAGATACACCAAGCCCGGCGGATGCTGCAGAGTATGAAAGCAACCGAGCAGAAGATCTAGGGCAGTTAAGAGCACAATCAAAATCAAAATCTTCCTCGGTTCTCTATACTACGGAGCAAGGGCAAATAGCAGATGTTCAGCGCGGGACGCTGGGGACAGCTCAGGCGATTGCAGAGCGAAGAAAAAGGAGGAAGCTGACAATGCAGCAACATCGCGAACGGCTTTTAGGAATCAAATAAAATGAGTTTAACAGGTACAACAGGAAAATATCAAGACGATATAGAAGCTTTAGACAAGCTTCCATTAACTCGTTACGAAAGAATATTTAGAATATTTACCCAAGGTAAAGATGGTAAGCAGTTTTATTTTTACAACATTCTTAATAAGCTTGAATTTCCGGATAATATTGATCCAGATTTACTAGATACATATATTGTAACTGCTCGTGAACCATTAACCACAACATCACATAATTTGTATGGAGATATCGATAGCTGGTGGATGATATACTTATTAAACAAGCCTCTTCTTAAAAACAAATTTTATGCTGAAGGTGGTATGCAGCTGAAATTTATTAGAAAAAACCAACGGGGGCTAATTTATCAACAAATTACCGATACGACGGTTTTTAGCAATAGACACTTCTAATGGCAAAAGAAGAACCAATATTTCCTATTAACGGAACTGACTTTTTTTGTAAATTCAAGCTTACAGGGCCAAGTACAGAGGGCGTAGGCGCAATTGAATTTACAAAGTCAGCTATTGTTAATTTTGAACTAGAAGAAAACTTCTTTGAACCATTTGTTAATGCTACGGTAACAGTAAATAACCCGTTTGATTATGTTGAGAACACCGTGTTTACGAGGGGTGATGGTAGAGATAAGTTTAGTATAGAGCTATATAACACAAAGGATACAAGGCCGAAAAAAGAAATAAATCTAAAGTATAATTTTGTAATAGCTAATGAAAAAAATAGTGTATCTAAAACAGATCGATCTAACAACTTTAAGTCTTATACTTTAATTGAGGAAAATTATTTTAAATTGAATGAAGTAATCCCTTATGGAAAGAGATACGGTGGTGGAGGCCGCGGAGGTACTGCAGTTGCTATAGGTGATATAATTTTAGAAATATTAGAAGAAGTTATCGGTCCGGGATGTATTGATGAAAAAAATTGGGAGCCGGGTGACATGGTAATTGATAACTTCCCGGAATATATAATACCACCAATATCATTTAGGTATTCTGATTTAATCAAATATTTACTTAGGTTATATTACTTCATTGACGGTGACTTAGCATGTCAGGGGATGCTTACATATGATAGAGTAACTGAAAAATATCAATTACGGCCTATAAGTAGGATTTTTGCCGACAACTCGAAGTTAACACAGGAGGCGTTTGGTGTCGGTGATTTAACTGATGATAAAAACGAGGGCACGGTAAAGAGTAACCCAGTTGATGAGAAAGTTCCAACTAATGAATATACTAACGCATTACCATATACTAATCTTACTACCCCTATGGTGACATGGAGTAATGAGTTTTTTACGAATTATTCAATAGCTACAACAAATCGTCAATTAGGAATTGAGGTAAAAGAACTAATGACAATTAAGGATATCAAAGATGCATGGACAAAATCATTTGTTGATGTTTTTAAATGCGTTGGTGGTGTACCAAAGCCCTTTTTGCCTTTAAATGAAGCTAAAAGTAATATCTTTAAACCATTTATATTACCATATAAAAAGGAGCATGTTAGAAACATAGCTAAAGCGCAAATGATTTCTAACTTAACCTTTTTAAATCTTCAACTAGGTATCGATAACATAGGCGATACAAATAGAAAACCTGGTAAATTTGTCGACGTGTTTAAGAGAAGTGACAAAGATGAGATTGTGGATAAAAAATTATTAGGTAGGTGGTTTGTAACTAAAGTACGGCACATGTTTACGAGAGATAGATATTATAATGTAATATCATGTATTAAGACGTGTGTGGGTCCTGATTCTAACATAAAAGACGTATAAAATGGCTATATGTAATAAAAGTTGTGAAACATTAAGAGCTTTAGAACTAACTAAAGATCAATATATTGCTGTTATAGAAACGCCTTGCCCGGCTGAAGAAGGGAGTGGTACAGAGGGACAGGATAAAGAGGTACTAGGTTATACCTATACTGAAGAAGATAAGGTGCTCTGTGAATCATTTAAGAAGGTATATCAACTAGGTCTAAACCAACTACGAGTATTTGTTAACGATCTTAAGAGAGATAATCCTGCAATTAACGAGCAGGCGGCTCTGTATTATATGAGACAATTATATAATGGTCCGTTTACAAACCAAGTTGCTATATATGCTGAAAATCCTCACAGGGGGTTAGGTAGAGAGAAAAACTGCTTTTTTCCGTCTCCGGATATATTAGGCTGCTTAGCAAACACAACACAACAAAATACCGGAAGAGCAATCTACTACGGTGAGTCGGAAGATATATCGTTAAACTTAAGTAAAAAGATACCAGCGTTTGTTCGTAGAAATCTTAATATTAGCCAAAGAACATGCTCACAAGTTTTTAATTATAATGCTGAGAGCGCCGTATACAGTGATAACACACTTCCCTATATCGATAAACGATCTATCGAGCGTGTTAACACAGAGCATCTCGGTAATTATACCGCATCAACAATTGCGGTAGGCAATCTCATGCTTAAAGATATTAGATTTGGTAACATCTTACGGGGGATTGCTAATGCTATTATTGGAATAATTGAGGATTTTCTAGGAAAGGATGCGTTTAGGTTATTTGAGTATAAGAGAAATATAAACTTTTTTGATCCGGAGCAAAATGTATCAAAGACAGTAAATGATAAGGTGTGTAAGTCCTTTCTTATTCTGAAAAAAGCTTTCGATGAGCAAGGAAATGAATACATTGATGAGGAGTGTGTTGAGGTATGCTGCAGCTGTTGTAATGGACCATCGCTACCAAATTTTGGTCTTACAATACCTACAAGTGAGGGCTCATTTGATTTGTATACAGTAGTGGGCCAAGGTGGTACCGGTTCGAAACCTAGAGAGAATCCTAACATAGGTGGTACACAGATGTCACCTCAAGTAGATCCTGCGTTAGAAGGGCTTGGACAAATTCCAGGCGTGTTAAATGTAACGACCTTTACTAACCCACAAAGTGCTG
>Ga0080013_1003993_pt1 | contig 14881 bp, 27 predicted proteins | sample ETNvirenome_6_85_FD_69236 | JGI IMG/M metagenome (GOLD analysis project Ga0080013, IMG submission 69236) | Marine viral communities from the Pacific Ocean - ETNP_6_85 (SPADES assembly) (version 2) | ecosystem: Environmental > Aquatic > Marine > Oceanic | place: Pacific Ocean | collected 2013-06-19
AAGCCCCTAAGTACAACATAAGAAAGGCGGTGGCTTGATGCTCCTAAACAAAAAAGCCACTAAGGAGTTCATTCTGTGCATAGCCACAGAAAAGGACACTAGATCACCGTTGAAGAGGTGGAGCCGAGTCTCGCCAGAGTCTTTGCTGGCGGCTGAGGCGGCACTGAAGAAGTGGATTGTTAACCAGACAGATCCCCAGAATCTTCCGAGAGTGGGAAGGACGGTGAAGCTGTGACTCGCTACCTAGACACTAAGAGCTGCCGGTACACTGAGGTGTATGATCCGGAGCACATCTACACCTTCAGCGGCCCGTGCGTACTCACTGGCGAGCCGTACAGTGTGGAGGTGAAAGGGAGTGAGCTGCATAAGATGAGGGAGAAGGATTGCATCCTACAGCTCAAGTCGCTGAATGCGGAACAACGGGATTTTCTGATTACCGGAGTGAGTCCAGCCGGCTGGGCTAAGCTGACCGGCAGCTTTTCCGCTCCGGCCACACCCTAGGAATTTCCGGAAAATCCGGCGGAAAATAGACACAGCCCCCTCAGTTTGAGGGGGTTTTTTTGTCAAGGGGGATTAATTGCCCCAATTAGTACCCCCTTATTGCCGTAGCTTCTTGAACCTCTTGGCAGCCACGGCATTCTTAGCCTCCTCAGCTTTGACAACCTTATCCAGATTAAGTCGGATGCACTTCTCTACGAGATCGGTCTTGGTAATGCCAAGGTAGCCACTGGCAGCGGCCAGAAGCTCATTGAGTTCAGCGTTAAACCGGAAGTGTACTGTTTGCCTTGTTGCTTTCACTGATTCTCCCCTACGCCTTTGTGGACACAATGGCAACCTTTTTTATTGTAGAAAATAATTTACAAAAAGGGCTTGCGTAACAGTAGACACTGTGTCCACAGTGGGCTCACGCCAAGGAGGCGTTGAGAGACGATGAGCAACGAGGAGGATAGGAAATCTGTACACTACCGGCTACCGCTGTTTTCCAGAGACAGGCTGAGGAAGCTGGCCAAGAAGAGGGGAACCACAATGACCAGCGTGCTGGTTGAGCTGATCGAAAGGGCCAAGCTATGAGCTACGACTACCATCAGCGCACAGCTTCACACTGGGCAGCCTATGCCTTTGCAGCCGGCACAGTGATCATTGTGTTCCTTCTGGCCTTCACCGGATGACAACTCACGTTTCAATCAAGGAGGCGGCAGAGCGGTTTAGCTGCCACGAGGACAGCATAAGGAGAGCGATCAAGCGGCAGGAGATTAAGGCTGTGAAGCTCAGCAAGGGGCTGATCCGGATCCCAGTTAAATCTTTAGAGCAATGGGGAAACTAAGCAGAGATAAGGGGAAGAGGGGGGAACGGATGTGGAGGGATCTGCTCCGGGCTTTCGGCTTCAAAAAGGCTTACCGCACACAGCAGTTTAGCGGGAAGTCTCCAGACGGCTCTGCTGACGTTAATTGCCCAGAGCTACCCAGCATCCACTGGGAGGTCAAAAACGTCGAGAAGCTCAATATCTGGGCCTCTATAGGCCAAGCACTGATCGACAAGCCAGCCGGCAAGATTCCGGTAGTGGCTCACACTAAAAACAATCACGGCTTTCTTGTCACTCTGCCGGCTGAGGATTTCCTAAACATCCTAAGAAGGAGCGACTTGGTGGAGGTGGAGAAACTAAAAGATTTCAGCCTGTTGGCTGAGTAATGAATTTTGACAGTGGCAGTAAAACTAAAACAAAACACCTCCAGTAAGAAAGGCTGGATTCGCCTAGGTGTGTTTGGGTTCAAGCTGGGCAACACCACTGTCAACCCCCGGCCTACTTGTCTAACTGTAGAGCTGGGGGATCCTAATTTCAGCCAACAGTGGCTGAACTATAAACAAGAACAGAAAAATGATAGTAACAGAACCAGAGAAAAAGGAATACGAACTGGCCCCAGAGGGAATGATCAACGCAGTTTGCGTTGACGTTATTGATGTGGGCCAAGCAATGGGGTTGAGCCCGGACAAGCTGGGCCGGTACTTGGTGCAGCCAAAGGATCCAACCCATAAGGCAAAGGCTAGAGTCAGGCTTATCTTTGAGCTTGAGAATAAAATGGAGGACGGTCGCCCGTTCACCTCTCACCTAGAAGTCCCGTGCAGCCTTTACAAGCCAGCACCGGGACAGAACGGCCAGATTGCCAAGCTGAGAGATCAGCTTGAAAACTGGGGGATCGAGCTACCGAAAACGCTTGGAGAGCCGGGAACCTCGTTGGATCTTGCTGCCCTATTGTTGGGGAAACAAGCCACCCTCCGCATCAAGCACAATCCGGACAAGCAAGGCCGGCTGTGGGCCAACATCAGTGCGATCAATCCGAGCAGTGCGGTGATTGAGCCAAGCGGTGAGTGGGACAGTGACGCAGCCAGAAGCCGGCTGAGGGATCGGGCTCTGAAGGCTACGGTCAGCGAGGCAGTGGAAGCAACCAAAGGCGGAGACGCTCCTTATTGAAGCACTATGATAGTCGTAACTCCCCCCAAGAAAAAGAGCAGCTCCGGCGGTCACTGGTATTCCACCAGTGGCCGTCCGGTGCATACTCAGCCAGACGGCAAGAACACAACGCTGAGGCACGCCAGAACGCAGAACCTAGTGCCGTCAGTGACCGCAATAATCGGCCAGCTTGAGAAGCCTCAGCTCACCAAGTGGAAGGAGAACAACTGCATTGCCAACGCCTTCAACAATCCCCCCAGAGAAGGCGAAGAGGTTAGGGATTACCAGAACAGGATCCACCAGAACCTAAAGGACGAGCAGAGCGAGGTTCTGGGTTTCGGAACCAAGATCCACAAAGCGATTGAGGATGTGAATAACGGCACTTTTGACAGTACAAAGGATCCGGAGATCTTCCCCTACGTTGAGCCGTTTATCCGCTGGCAGATGAGGAGAGTGAAGCGAGTTAATGAGGCTGAGCAGACTGTGGTTAATGTGCAGTACGGCTACGGTGGAACGCTGGACTTGCACTGTGTTTTGTTTAACGAAAAGAAGCCGGTAACGATTATCGACTACAAGACGCAGAACATTAAAACCAAAGTAAAGTTTTATCCGGAGTATGCCTACCAACTCGCGGCATACCGGAAGTGCTTCAAGCCAGTGCCTCAGTGTATGAGTCTGGTGATCAACAGCAACGAGCCGGCTGAGCCGATTGAGAAGATCTGGACACCAACAGAGCTGCAAGCGTCTTGGCGGATCTTCAGAGGGCTCTGTCGGATCTGGCAAGACAAGACTAACCACAGAGTAAAAAAGGAAGCTGATGCCAACGAAACGAAAGCCTAGGAACCGACAGAAAACAACCCCACCAGATGCAGATTCTCAAAGAACCCCCTCCAAACTCAGTCCAGTTCAGCGAGCCGTGCATAACGGCCAGCGAGAGCTGGATAATCGAGAATATGGTGAAAGATATGGAGCAAGCTGGGAAACGGTATTGCGTGACCCGGAGCCGGCAGAAGATCAAGGGGCAACTGAGGGACGTTCTAATACTGTGGAAGGTGCTCTGAACAACTTCCCAGAAGAGCCCCCTCCAGCTCTCTTTGAGGCTAAGCATCTACTGGGAGCAGCCACAGTGTTCTGGGGGCTGGAAGAGGGAGATCTTGCCGGCAGATCCAGAAAGGCCGACATCATTTGGCCAAGGTACGTTTGCATCAATCTGCTAAGGGCAAAGGGGATGACACTGCAATCAATCGGCAAACTGCTGGGCAGAGATCACGGCTCAATTCACAACGCTCTGAAGCAGTACAACGCCCTAATCCAAACCTTCCCAGCCTACAAGCGGCAAGTGGCAGAGTTTGAGCGGTACTGTTGGAATGCCTTTAAGGGACTTCCCCCAAAAAGATATAAAGTAGGATCGGTAATCACCTGACAGTGAAGGAGTTACTGGAATAAGGAAGGGGTATAGTAGTATATAATATAATATTATTATATATAATATATTAATATCCCCCCTTTAATTAGAACAGTATAAACAGTATAAACAGTATTAATATAATGGAACCAGAAGAACAAGGGGGAGTGAAAGTGGTTGAACGTAGTTCAAAAGAAATCTGGCAGTACGAGCGACAGATTGAACTACTCAGCAACCGCATCAACGAGCTGGAGGAAGCCGGTGAGTATTGTGTGTCCGGCCAGAACCGGATCCAGCCACACCATAAGGCTGAGCACAGACAGCTAAAGGAAGCAGTCAGCATTCTTCAGCAGAAGGCAGCCGGCATCGTTAACCCAAGGCCAAAGGTGACAGTCAGAAAGCCCAGAACTGAAAGAAGAAGGCCAAGGACAGATGAAGAGTGGGAAACACTGGCAACAGAGTTTGCCAAGGTGAGAGCAGAAGCGGGGTTGTAAGGCGTTAGGATACTGTGAGCACTGTGATGACACTAGGAAGAGATAAAAAGACGATAGAGGGGGCTTCACGGCTCAGCAAAGGGGAACAGAGGGGGAGGAAGTAATGGCAGTTAAGAAGAAGACAACCAGAAAGAAGCGTAACATCAAGACAACAGCAGTTGCTGTGGCTGATATGTCTGAGAAGGAACGCATCGAGAGAGCGCAACACCTCGAAACGATTCACCTACCAAAGAGCTGTCTCACACTGAGCAGAGACATAGCCAGAGGGAAGGTGAAGATGGGAAGACCAAGCGATTACACACCAGCAACAGTCGAGTCGCTGCTTAGGTTTGTAGCTGCTGGGTTGCCACTGGAAAGAGCTGCTGCTGGTGCTGGAATAACTAAGGAAACACTGTATCAGTGGAAAAAACTATTCCCTGACTTTACTGACTGCATCGCACACGCAGAAAGTCAGTATGCAAACCTTTGCCATATCACAATCAATGAGCAGATCATTAACGGTGACGGGCATCTAGCTTTGAAAACCTTACAGTCAAGGTTCTCGAAAGACTACAGCACCAGCAAGAAGGTTGAGATGCAGACGATGAGTTTCAACTCGACGATCAGTCCGGAGCAACTGATGGAGATGCAGCAACAGCGCAACAGTCTCGACACTTCTGAGTCTCAAGCAGACGCTTTCATTGATTTAGCTGAGGAACCAGAGCAGTTAGAAGAACAGAGTACACTTCCGAGTACACCTTTAAGCTCAGATTCTGCTGATGAATCCAGTTCAGATTCAAGTGACCCCACCGCCCCCACAGGAGGGGGGGAGGCTAGAACCGCCCCCCACCCCCCACTCGACCCTCGCATAGAGGCTCCCCCCAACTCCCTACTTTATTGCATCAGTTGCAGCGGTTGGGTTAGCTATGAAGAGGCGGAAATAGGAGGAGGCTGGGGGAATGAAGGTGGAGCTTGTTATAGTTTTGTTTGTGGGAAGTGCGGAACGTCTGGGATGAGTCCAGCGAGAGAGGGTGATTCTGGTGATGATGAGGATTAGGAAGCCAATACCGGCACACACGTTTCTCAACGTGTTTTTGTTTAGGGGTGGGGCATATATCGCTGAGGCTTTGGTTAAGGCGGACGAGGAGGATATTAGTCTGGTGATAGATCCGCCGGTTCCGGGTGATCTGGAGGATGAGTTAGAGGAGTTTCTGGTGGATTGGTTGAGGGAGGTTGTTGATTGCCACGTTGAGCTTAGAAAAACAGTTGTGTGAGTTATTTGGTGGGAAGGTCTTACCGGATTGGTATTTGAAGATGCCGAATGATTTTTATGAAAATTGGCCAGAGGAGGGATATGTGAAGGAAGTAACGGATCGGACTGATCGCCGGCAGTGGTGGCTGGAGATGGCAGCCTCGTTGCTGGTGCAGCCTAGGCCGGACAAGGGGCTGCTGAGGGCGGCGATAGAATCGCAGAGGATAAGTAACCCGGATATGGCGGAGAAGTTAAAGGAGAGGATGAGGCTTTTGAGGTGAACCCGATGCTCGAAATGCAGTTGTGGGTGAAGTCTGATAATCCAGATTACCAGAAAGCTGTGGGAGAGCGATTGGAGGAGTTACGGGTTAAGGGGGAGGAGGCGAAGCGGGAACGTAGGTTTGCATTTGGAGTGAAAAGAAGACCCCCCACCAATTACGCCGGCAAGATGTCGCTGAACAATTTCAAGAGGGATCTATTTGACGGTTTGGTTTCGTTGGTTCCGCAGGAGAAGGCTGAGGTTGTGCTTCGTGCTGAGCCCCCGAAGGAGACGGGGCATCTGTCGGATTCAGAGGTTTGGAACGGGTACGAGTGGGAGAGGGATTGATGACTTTTGAGCAAGCGAAACAGAAGGAGGCTAAAGCTGTGGCGGCTTATCTCCGGCACAAGGTGACTGATGGGAATTATTACAGTCACATTGGGAGTGGTGTGACGATGAGCCGGCTGGATGGGATGCTGTGCCGGGAGGGGGATTTGAGTTACGGAATAGAAATCAAGTGGAGACGGTTTAATTTGAACACCTTGATGACGCAGCACAGTGGGACGATGTTGATGCCGGCTGACAAGTTGCTGGCTGGGCAAGCATTGGCTTATGCGTTTGGAGTCCCTACGCTGTTGCTGTATTTGTTGGAGGACTGTCTTCTGGTTCAGAAAGTGGTAGCCGGCAACGGTGACAAGGTGAACGTAATTAAAGAGATTTATGAGCTCAGCGACAGGACAATTGAAGGAGGCACAATCCAAAGGAAAAACTGCTACATCAAAGCCGAAGGGGCGGAAGAGATCCCTATCGGACTGTGACGCTTTTGCAGAGAAGGTTTTTGGCTTAAAGCTCTACAAGTGGCAGAAGGCTGTGCTGAAGAGCCTTAGTAAGCCGGGAACTAGGATTGCACTAAAGGCAGCCAACGGCAGCGGCAAGACGGCTATGTGTGCCGCCCCGGCAGCTTTGTGGCACGCTTTGATTTATCCCAACAGTGTTTGCGTGACAACCAGCGGAGTCTACCGGCAAGTCAAGGAACAGATGTGGCCGACGATAAGGAGCTTGGCGCGGAAGGTTGGAGGCTTGGGGATCCAGATCAACCAGACAGAACTGAGCACTCCCAACGGCAGCCGAGTGATTGGGTTTAGTACGGACGATCCCGGTAGGTTTGAGGGGTGGCACGCTGATAATCTGCTGATGATAATTGACGAGGCCAAGACGGTGAAGGACGAGATTTTTATGGCCTTGGAGAGATGTCAGCCCAACAGGGTGCTGGTGATGAGTTCTCCCGGCGGTTGTAAGGGCCAGTTCTACAAATGTTTCTCCAAGGAACAAGACCACTGGGAGCTGCACACTGTCACGGCTTACGATTGTGATCACATAGACAGCTCCCCCGGTGGCTGGGTGGATCAGCAGATAGACAAGTGGGGAGCTAGTCATCCGTTGATTGCCTCGATGATACGGGCGGAGTTTATGGAGGAGAGTGGGGAGAGCACCGTGATCCCTTGGGAGAGCTTGATGCACTGTCTGGAGAACCCCCCTCGGAAGGAGAAGGGAGAGATTGTAGCGGCCTGTGACTTTGCGGCTGGGGCGGATGAGAACGTGCTTTGCATTCGGGACGGCAACCGGATCACCAAGCTGCTGAGCTGGCGCGACAAGAACACAATGGCAGCCTGTGGCCGGTTTGCACTGGAGTTTGAAAGGGCCGGCTTAAAGCCTCAACAGATCTTTTGTGATGCCGGCGGCTTGGGGCTGCCGATGGCACAGCAACTGGAGGAGATGGGTTGGCCGCTGCATATGATCAATCTGGGAAGCAGGGCGCACGAACCGGATCGGTTTGCCAACAGGTCAGCAGAGATGTGGTTTACGACAGCCAGACAGATTGAGAAGGCGGATATTATCATACCGGACGATGAGATTCTGCACGCACAGCTTACCAACCGGAGAGTGACAACAACAAAAACCGGCAAGTTGAATCTGGAGAGCAAAGCGGAATGCAGAACCAGAGGATTTAGTAGCCCGGACAGAGCGGACGCACTGGTTATGGCGGTGAGTTACAGCAGCCGGCATTTGTATGAGGAGGGGCCAAGATCCGCCACCTTGGAGGATATATTTAGTGAAGGCTTGCTCGAACTTTCCGGCGAGAATAACATACGCAACCAGATGGGGATCAGCTTGGAATGATTGGGATAATTAGAGCGATACTGGAGATCTTAAAGGCAGCTTTTAGTTATGCGAGAAAAGTCGAAAAAACTAACTTGGAGAAGGAGGCTGTTGATCGGCGTACTTCTAAGCGCAAGCGTCTCAGGCGTTGGATGCAGAACCCCGGTGAAGCTGGACAACACGAGGATACTGGTTAATGAGAACCCCCAAGGATTTAGTGATGCAGCCGGAAGCTCCCCCAGCGGCAAGAAGTTTGTAGAGGACGCTCTCGGCGTGATTATAGATCTGGAGTACGAGATCGAGAGAGGGGGGAGCAAGTGATCATTGGCATCTCCGGCAAGAAGAGGAGCGGTAAGGATACGATTTACAGATTGATTAAGGAGTTGCAGGGGATCCACCCCCTGCGAGCAGCCTTTGGTGATCAAATAAAGGAGGAGGTTGCAGATGTTACCGGGGTTGAGGTGGATCACATCGAGGAGCATAAGGAGCACTTCAGGCCGATGCTTCAGTGGTGGGGGGCAGACTTCCGCCGGCACTACAATGGGGAGAGCTATTGGCTGGATAAAATGCTGGCCAAGATGAAAACAATAGCCGGCAGAGAGGTGCTTGTGATCACAGACGTAAGGTATCCAAACGAGGCCGAGCTGGTGAAGAAGGCCGGCGGCATAATGATCAGAGTGGAGAGAAAAACCGGCCTAGAGGATGCCCACAGCTCCGAGAACCTACTGGATGACTTTGAGGGGTTCGACTATAGGCTCACCAATAACAGCACATTGTTCGACCTAAAAGAGAAGGTTCACCGGATAGTTGATCACCACTGTTGCGTATCCCCTAAAAAGCGTGCAACCTCCGGCTTTGTGGCCGCTTAAATAGTTCCTTTTAACGGTTGCAACATATCTGTGGAGCCGTCTCCCTTCTGGGAGGCGGCTTTTTTATGTCCTATATGTCCCTAAATGAGCAGACCGATGCTTTCGGAGAAGCTCTGGAGGCGTTGATCAAGCGGTATCGAGGTGAGTTTGATATGAATCTCCCGGCAATAGTTGGGATGTTGTATATGCACGCCGGTTATTTGGGTCTGGAGGCGACAGGTGCTTTAGATGAAGAGGAGGATTACGACGAAGATGACGATGATGATGATGGGGGCGAGCTGGTGAGATCCGACTGAGATGCAGAGAGACAGACTAAACGCAAGCGTACTTCAAGATCTGGAAGATCGGAGCCTCTGGGATACACGCCAGAGGATGTTTTATGAAATGCGGCATCACGGTTTACGCCGAAAGAGCAAGCCGTGGCCGACTGCATCAGACGCACACTTTCCGCTCAGCGACTCAATTATTGAGAAGCTAAAGCCGCACTACTTTCAGCAGCTTTTTGCTACTGACTTGATAGCCAGCTTTATCCCAAGCGGCCCACAAGTGGCCGAGCTCACCAGTGCGGCGGCTCAGTGGTTTGATCACCGAGTAAAGCAGAGGAGCAATCTGGAGACAGAGGTGCTCAGTGTGATTGATGGCACGCTGGTCAGCGGAACCGGCATCCTCAAGGTGATCTGGAATCACGGCAAGAAGCAGCTCGATTATTATGCTGTGGATCCTCAGCATTTTGTTGTTCCCCCCTACACCAGAGACTTGGAGTCTGCTGATCGAATCACACAGATCAGCACCTACTCAGTGGAGGCGTACAGGAGGAACAAGACACTAAACCAAGACCCCGAAGTGCTGGAGCAGATCATTGGCACACTGGACGAGGATACGGGGGATCTGGAAACCAGAGAAATTAAGTACGAGCGCGAAGGACTGACCTTTGACAGCAAGGGGAAGGTCATAGTCTGGGAAGTTTATTATCGCTGCGAGGAGAGCGGCGAGTGGCGGATCTGTACCTTCAGCCCAACACAGCCGGATCTGGATCTGAGGCCGGTAATGAAGATCCCCTACAATCACGGCAAACCCCCCTTTGTAGCCTTCCCTTACGAAGTCAAGGATCCGGGCTACTACAGCAGCCGGGGAGTGGTTGAACAGGTTGCCGTTTTTGAGAGCGAGCTGTGCAAGCTCCTTAATTCCAAGAACGACTGTATGACGATGTACAATCGTCCGCTCTACCGTACAGCCAGAGAGATTCCCAACGCCGGCAACTTGAGGATCACACCGGGGCAGATTTTACCCTACGACATTCAGCCGGTTCCCCAACAGGCTCCCCCTATCAGCTTCGATACCCAGATGAATCTGATGCGGGAGATAGCCCAGCAGAGGATCAGCACGCCGGACTTTGGGCTGAACCAGACACTTGCCTACCCGGAACGCCGCACGGCAACAGAGGTGCAAGCCGTCAGCAGCCTGTACGAGCAGAGCACAGATCTGCGTATGCGAATCTTTAGGATCGGGTTGGGCAAGCTGTACCGGATGAGCTGGAGTCTGTTGCAGCAGTACGACAAGACAGATCTAAATTATTGGTATCTGGATACAGCCCAGCAAGTCCCTCAAGCGGCTCTTGGGCAAAATTATTCGATTATGCCAACCGGATCCGCTGATGGTGTAAATAAGCAGTACCTATTCCAGAAGGCCGCGATGAGGCTGGAGATGTTCAACGGTGATGCCTTCATAAATCAAGCACAGCTCCGTAAGAGCGTGCTGGAGGCTGATGATGCCACTCTGGTCAAACGCTTATTTCAAGAGCCGGACATAGCGGCATCCGGTCAAGCCGAGGATCAAGCTGATGAGATCACAATTTTAAGGCTGGGCTTCCCGGCTGTTGTAAAGCCGGCAGACGATGATCTGGTTCACATCGAGACGGTGATGAAATATATCCAGATGCGAGCCGGCGAGGGTGCAGCCCCGCAACCACTGGAGGGCCAGATGTTGCAACAACATTTGGCTGAGCACGTTACGCAGTTGAAGGAGAAGGATCCAAAGGCCGGCAGCGCAATCGAGAAGGATCTCAATTCCTTCTTCGAGCAAGCGGCCCAAGCAGCTAACGAGCAAGCAATAGAATCAAATGGTGAGGCGATTCCTACAGAAATGGCGAACGCTGCGAGCGTTCAACCGGAGCAACGGATACCCCAACCCTCCGGAATGGTCTGATGCAGATACAGAGGCACTCCGTATTTTCTTCAGCTCAACAACGGGCCGGAAATTAAATAGTTCTCTCTTGAGCTTGCACTTACACCAGTTGGAGAAACTAATCTCATCCAGCGGAAGCAATCTGGCATTTGATGCCGGTTGGGCCGCTGGGTTTAAGGGAGCACTCGCTTCAATCGACGGTTTGATGGTCAGGCAACCGGAAAAGGTTCCGGAAGTCAACGGGGCCACCGACGATCTGGAGTGGATGACCGGCCCTAGAACAAACTAATTTATGTCTGAAACCGGAACAGTAAGAGCTGGCGAGGTAGAAATCAGTCGCGAAGAGCTACTTGGGCAGATGGCCGTCCTAGACGGTGAAGCCCCCGCGACTGAGACTGCGAGCACCCCCTCCGACAACGCAGCGGAGGAGCCACAACAGCAGACCGAGAAGGTAGATGGCAGCCCCAAGGAGGACACTAAGGAGCCCGTAAAGGATGCCGAGGAGTCTACCGAGGAAAAACCAAAGTCGAAGTATAGCCGAGCAAAAAAGAGCCAAGAGAGGGCTAATAAAAGCTGGAAGGAAGCGAACGCAGAGAAGGATAGGGTTAAAGCTGAAAAGGCGGATCTGGAAAAACAGAAAGCCGAGTTTGAAGCCCAGAAAACCGATGCGTTCAGCAAGATCCGGCAGCAGACAGATGCGGCACAATTCACACCGGAAGATTACGAGCAGATAGCTCAAGAATACCGGGATGAAGGTGAGGAGGATCTGGCTAAAGCAGCAATCGCTAAGGCTCAGACAGCACGGGAAACTATCGAGCAGCAGAAAGTCCTCACAGCGCAGAGGACAGTGATGGAACAGTGGGAGGCTAATTTGAGTCAGAACGTGAAGGATAATCCGGATCTGAAGAGTCAAGACTCCGAGCTCTATAAATACGTTTCTGAACTGTTGGATAGAAAGAAGATTTTGGCAACCTACCCGGAAGGCATCAACGATGCAGTGGAAGCTGCAAAGGCGTTTATTAAGGCGAACCGAGTGGACGAATTGGAAACGGAAAACTCCAAGCTCCAGAAGGAGCTCAAGGAGTTGAATGAGAAAACACAACTGAACGGGAGCACCGTTGATCAGTCAGGAAGAGCTGAATCTTTCGACAGTCTAGCACCAGATAAGCAGCGTAATGAACTGCTCAAGATGGTGAGGGACGCAGACCAACGGGGCTTGGTGCTCACAAATTAAATTAAAGAATAAGGTAGATTATTATGGCGGGAATTACGGACACCAGTTCAACTGGAATCACAAATTCACTACAGGCTTATTTTAGTAAGCAACTTCTGCATCAGATTACGCAGAATCTAGTTCTGGATCAGTTTGCCAAGCGGCAAGCGTTACCAGAAAAGGCGGGGAAAAACTCAGTTAGGTTTTTCCGTTATGTGGAGCCGAATACAACGGACGTTAAGTCACTCACTGAAGGCGATGGTCACACAGGCGGAACAGCTTGGGCCAAGGGAGCCTACAAGGAGATGACTCTGGAATATGTTGATGTGAGTCTTGCACAGGTGGGACAGGTGATCGGGATTTCTGATCTCTTAACCGCTCAAGAGCTCTTCAACCACTTGGAACAAGCCACGACTGTAAACGGTCAGGATGCGGCTCTTCAGTTGGACAACAAGATCAGTTATACCCTCGGTGATGACACTTCTATCACTGGCGGCACGACGATCACGGCAAACAAGATCAACCGCTTTGCTGGTGCGTCAGCTTATTTCTCGACAACCCCCACTTCAGCGCAAGTGATGAGCGGTCTGGAATTGCTGGACACAGCCACGGCTCTGAAGGTCAACAACGCACCGACTACGAGCGGCTACTACACGGCAGTCGCAGATCCTCGTGTGCTGCGCGATCTTCAGAACGACTCTGATTGGATCAGCTCACGGCACTACGGTGATCCGGATGCGATCTTTAAGGGTGAAGTTGGCAAGTACGCCGGGATCCGGTGCATCGAGTCCACTAACTCCTATCGGACAGCCGCCGGCAATGCCACGGCTCGTGTGACCTACAGCTCTAGCGGCAACACTTACAGCACTTTTGTGTTTGGTGATCAAGCCTATGGCGTTGTTGATCTGGCATCACAATCCCCTTACGGGCCTAAGATGCAGATTGCTCAAGGGCCGGACAAGACGGATCCGTTGGCACAGCTCACCACTATCGGCTTCAAGACTTATTACGGCCAAGCAATTTTGCAGCCGAAGTTCTTGGCTCAGGTCTATAGCGGTACGAACTACAGCTAAGATTAACCGCTGGGAGGGGGTAACTCCTCTCCCAGCTTTTTTAATATTATGCCTACAGTATCAATACCAATGGCCGCGATTACGATGGCCAGCGAGGACGGTGAAATGGTTTCACCGTCTGAAGGTGATGCAGTCTCCTTTACTATAGAGGGAACTGTTGAAGGAATGGACGGCGATATGGCCAACGTAGCAATGGAAACCGTCAACGGACAGCCGGCTTATCCGGAGGAGGAAATCGTTGAGGAGGAAGTTGTGGAAGGCCCAAGCCGTGATGAGCTAATGGCTGAAATGGTAGAAATCGACGCAAACGGAGGAATATAATTATGGCTGATAAAATCATAGGTAATACACTAAAGGGCCGGATGCTAAAGACAGACGGCGGAGACGGGGATGCGAAGGCTCTGGAGATTGATGTAACCGGAGACGGTTCTGGGGCTAATTTAGCCACATCGTTCATCAAGTTCGTCGGAACAACCTCAGCCTCGGCAGAGGACGGGAGCAGTCCCGTGACGGCTGTGGATGTAACCAACAACGCGAAGCTGGGAGGGATCCTGATTTCCGTAAACGGAGTTAAGGGTTGGCTACCAATATATGCCACTGCTTGATTACAAGAATAACGAGACGGGAGAGGTCAAAGAATTTTTGGCCTCTCCTAGCCTCGACAATTTTACGGATGGGGAGGGGAGCTGGGAAAAGCTAGATGTTCCCACCTCATTCAGTTTCGGGGGGCAAGTCACTCCCTTCACTCCAAAGGAACAAGTCAAGGGAGCACTACGCTCTGCTGAGATGAATCCTAAAGGGTGGAAAAGCCGCTACACTAAGGGGCAGATGAAAAAAGTTTGGGATCTTTAAGGAGAAAAAAATTATGGCAGCAAAAAGACAAGGGTATAAATCAAGGCAAGACGAATCTCTCGGTGCTCGTCGCGGAGCGCGGAAGAGCCTGAAAAACAAAGTTTCAAAAGCTGGCCGTAGGGCTATGGCCTCCGGGCCTCGCAAGGCAGCCGGCGGTAAGAAGTTCGGGCTCACGCCCAGAAAACGGAGGTAAACAATGAGCACCCAGAATGATGTGCTCCACAACTTTGGAGCCACGACAAATATAGAGCTGTCTGTCCCAACCGGATCGGTGACTGATTCAACGATCCAAACCGAGATGAGTCCGGCTTTTCTGATGATGCAGAATGTTGGCACTGTGCCGGTTTTTTACCGGCTCACTCTGGACGGTGATGCCAGTGGTTCAACCAAATGCGCCACAACCTCCGGCAACTACAGCGGGATTTTGGCAGCCGGCGATGCCGATGAGGACGGCAGTGGCGGCTGGGTTACATTTGCCGGCTATGTGAATGGCTTGAGCTTCTGCACTGGCTCCGGCACTGGGAAGGTCAACGTGGCTTATAGTGGCAGAATGGGGGATTAAACGATGGGAATAGCCAATTACACATATAACCGCTCGACCAGCGGCGGTGAGATCATAACGCATCTGATCAACAGCACCGATGGCCAAGGCTTAAATTTCGCAAACGGGGCGTTGCTTCAGCTTGCCTATG
>Ga0080013_1003995_pt1 | contig 14878 bp, 13 predicted proteins | sample ETNvirenome_6_85_FD_69236 | JGI IMG/M metagenome (GOLD analysis project Ga0080013, IMG submission 69236) | Marine viral communities from the Pacific Ocean - ETNP_6_85 (SPADES assembly) (version 2) | ecosystem: Environmental > Aquatic > Marine > Oceanic | place: Pacific Ocean | collected 2013-06-19
TTTCCATAGTATTACGCAAAGCACCTTGCGCGTTTGTAGTTAAACCATCAGCTTCGTCTAGAATAACTACCTTAACTCCACCATCAAAAGATTTAGTTTGAGCAAAATTAGTAATATTATGTCTAATAGTGTCTATTCCCGATTCATCAGATGCATTAATATAAAGATAATTGCACCCAAGTACATCATTAACAAGGATCCGCGCCAGTGTAGTTTTTCCTGTACCCGGGTTGCCAACGAATAGTAAGTTAGGTATTTCATCTTTAAACTCTTTTACCACACTTAATGTTCTTTTATCAAGAATAATATCATTAAGCGTTACCGGTCTATATTTTTCAACCCAAATTTTATCAAAATCAACCATAATTAATTACCAGATGAACCAAAGCCTTTTTCACCTCTCTTAGATTGTATAATAGTTCCTTCTGATACTTCAACAGTGTAATTTCTATAAACTACAAACTGTGCAATTCTATCTCCAGCCTTAACTTCATAATCTTTATCAGTATTATTATATAGCTTTATTCCGGCGTCTCCACGATATCCTTGATCGATAATACCTGGGTGAGGAATAATTCCATGCTTAAACCCTAACCCTGATCTACCTTCCACCTTTACCCAAAATCCATGATCAATAAATGCAAACTTAAGTCCGACATCTACTACTGCAGATCCCCGGGCAGGGATCAATTTATCTTCAACTGATGTTACATCTAATCCGGTGTCGTTATCATCGTTTTTATAGGGGATTACAGCCTTATCGTTAGTTTTCTTAAACTTTATAACCATATAACTATAATAAGGTATATTGTAAAAAATTCAAGTATAGATTAAATATATGTGTAATGGCTGAAGAAGAGCTAGATGAAGCAGTAAACGATATTATTGCCCAAATAAAGGGTAATAATCAAGTTGTACGTGAAAAAAAAGAAGATGTAACTATCGATAAGGAAAATCTGGAAGAATTCATTATGAAGTCCTCCGGAAAGCTTGTTAATAAGTCCTTAGAAATAGTAGAGAATGTTAATGACTATATCTCATCCGCTCCGGAGAATAGAGATGTAGCTGCATTAGCAGAAGTGATTAAAGCAACATCAGCGTCCATAGACACGCTGCAAAAGCTTCATAGTTCAAATGAAAGAAACGAAACCCAGAAAGAGGTAAAGAAAATGGATGTTGAGTCAAAAGAGAGACTAAACATCGTCGATAATCAAACCAAGATGCTATTATCGAGAGATGATATAATGAAGGCATTAGTTGACAAAGACAATGACGACGTCATTGATGTCTAAAATCTGAGAGTATTGCAATCTTCTTTGTCGACGCAAATATCTCTCTCTTTTGCTTGATCGAGATACTCTTGAAAATCTTCCGGGGACGTGAAAGGCAGCCACAATGTAGTCCCGGTACTTGATGTCCGTGTATGTATACCTGATAGAGCACCGTTAGTTAGTTCTAATGTCTTTTGCGCTGCGCTTGCCGGGTTAGTAAAGGTTGTCACGTTTAATACCCCGGGGATTTGTCCAATCCCTTCTAGAGTAGGATCTACTTGAGGTGACATCTGTGTGCCACCTATGTTAGGATTTTCTCTAGGTTTAGAACCGGTTCCGCCTTGGCCCACCACCGTATATAAATCAAACGATCCTTCACTAGTAGATATTGTAAGACCAAAATTCGGCAGCGATGGCCCGCAACAGCAACTACAACATACCTCGACACACTCCTCATCGATGTACTCATTTCCTTGCTCGTCAAAAGCTTTCTTCAAAATGAGAAAAGACTTACATACCTTACTATTTGCTGTCTTAGATATATTTTGATCCGGATCGAAAAAGTTTATATTTCTCTTGTATTCAAATAACCTAAATGCATCTATTCCTAGGAAGTCCTCAATTATTCCGATAATGGTATTAGCAATCCCTCGTAATATATTACCGAATCTAATGTCCTTAAGCATAAGGTTACCTACTGCAATTGTTGATGAAGTATAATTACCAAGATACTCTGTGTTGACGCGTTCTATTGATCGCTTATCAATGTAAGGAAGCGTATTATCGCTATATACAACGCTTTCGGTATTATAACTAATAACTTGTGAACATGTTCTTTGACAAGTATTAAGATTTCTGCGAATAAATGCTGGGGTCTTTTTTGTTAAATTTAACGATATATCATCTGATTCACCGTAATAGATTGCTGTACCAGCATTTTGCTGCGCTGTGTTTGCTAGGCATCCTAATATGTCTGGCGAAGGAAAAAAACAATTTTGTTCTCTTCCTAGACCTCTATAAGGATTCTCAGCATATATAGCGACCTGATTTGTAAACGGACCATTATATAATTGTCTCATATAATATAAAGCCGCTTGTTCATTAATTGCAGGATTGTCTCTCTTAAGATCGTTAACAAACACTCGTAGTTGGTTTAACCCGAGCTGATATACCTTCTTAAATGATTCGCAGAGTACTTTATCTTCTTCAGTATAGGTATAACCTAGTACCTCTTTATCCTGCCCTTCCGCACCACTTCCTTCTTCAGCTGGACAAGGAGTTTCGATGACAGCAATATATTGATCTTTAGTTAGTTCTAAAGCTCTTAATGTTTCACAACTTTTATTACATATAGCCATATTTTATTTTTGTTACTCGTTTATATATCCAGCATCTGGCCCGACACATGTTTTAATGCATGACATTACGTTAGAGTATCTATCTCTTTGAAATATATGTCTCACTTTAGTTACAAACCATCTACCCAATAACTTATCGTCGACAATTTCTGTTCTATCATTTCTTTTAAACACGTCAATAAATTTACCGGCTTTTCTATTTGTATCGCCCATATTATCAATACCTAGTTGGAGATTTAAAAAAGTCAAGTTAGAAATCATTTGAGCCTTGGCTATGTTTCTAACATGTTCCTTTTTATATGGAAGGATAAAGGGTTTAAAGATGTTGCTCTTAGCTTCATTTAATGGTAAAAAAGGCACCGGCGCGCCGCCTATACACTTAAAAACATCAACGAACGATTTTGTCCACGCATCTTTAACATTTTGAATTGTTAGTAATTCTTTTACTTCGATTCCTAGCTCTCGGTCCGTTGTAGCTATTGAATAATTTGTAAAAAATTCATTACTCCACGTTACCATAGGTGTAGTGAGATTTGTGTATGATAACACGTTAGTGTATTTGTTAGTAGGTATACCCTGATCAACAGGGTTAGCTGGAACCACGCCCTCGTTCTTTTCATCGGTTAAATCACCAAGACCAAATGCTTCTTGCGTTAATTCAGAATTTTCACCAAAGATCTTACTTATAGGCCGTAGTTGATATTTTTCAGTTACACGGTCATATGTAAGCATCCCTTGGCACGCTAGATCCCCGTCAATAAAATAATACAATCTAAGTAGGTATTTGATTAAATCAGAATATCTAAACGATATTGGCGGTATTATATATTCCGGAAAATTATCTATTACCATGTCACCTGGCTCCCAATTTTCTTCATCGATACAGCCAGGTCCTATTACCTCTTCTAATATTTCTAAAATTATATCACCTATTGCCACAGCTGTACCTCCACGACCGCCTCCACCATACCTCTTACCATAAGGAATCGCTTCATTTAACTTAAAATAATTTTCCTCAATTAATGTGTATGTCTTAAAATTATTACTCCGGTCAGTTTTCGATACACTATTAGACTCATTAGCTATTACAAAATTATATTTTAAGTTTATTTCATCTTTCGGTCTTTTGTCTTTTGTATTGTATAGCTCTATACTAAACTTATCTCTACCATCACCTCTTGTGAATACATTATTTTCAACAAAATCATACGGGTTATTCACTGTTACTGAGGCATTAACAAACGGCTCAAAAAAGTTCTCCTCTAAATTAAAACTAATAATAGAAGACTTTGTAAATTCAATCGCCTTTTTACCATTAGGGTCTACGCTCGGTCCAGTAAGCTTAAATTTACAGAAAAAATCAACCCCGTTAATAGGGAATATTGGTTCCTCTTTTGCCATTAGAAGTGTTTATTGCTAAAAACCGTTGTATCGGTAATTTGTTGATAAATTAGCCCTCGTTGGTTCTTTCTAATAAATTGTAGCTGCATTCCACCCTCAGCATAAAACTTATTTTTAAGAAGAGGTTTGTTTAGTAAGTATATCATCCACCAGCTATCTATATCTCCGTATAGAGTGTGTGATGTTGTAGTTAATGGTTCACGAGCTGTTACAATATGTGTGTCTAACAAATCTGGATCAATGTTATCTGGAAATTCAATCTTATTAAGAATATTATAAAAATAAAACTGCTTACCGTTTTTACCCTGTGTAAATATTCTAAATATTCTCTCGTACCGTGACAAGGGAAGTTTTTGTAACGCTTCTATGTTGTTTTGATATTTTCCTGTTGTGCCTGTTAAACTCATTTTTTTATTGTATTAATTTGATGGTATTCCGCCGGATTCTCTCAAAGCTGCATTCTGTTGCGCTTCCGCCATATCTGCCGCCATATTATTACCTATCTGCGCAAACTGGCTGAAGCTCCCTCCTGTTCTCTCGGCTTGTGATCTCAATTCTGCTAGAGCCTGCGAGCGCTCGTATTCGTATTGTGCACCACTTTGACTTGGTGTTTTTACCATTTTCATAAAGTTAGCGGCTTCTATTGTTAACGATTTAAAGGTTAAAGTAATTACGTAACCTTCAGGAATTATCACACCACCAATCCGTCTTCTTTGACCTAACAGTGAGACTTGAAAGTTTTCTAAAGAAGCCCATTCTATATACCTTAAACCAGGCACCTCAATATGGTAAATTGCCGGAAAGGTCATTCCGATAGAGCTTTTTCGTTCAGGTCTATTTATTGTAGTAAAAAATTTAATGAAATCAGCATTTTTTGACGCGGCATCATCATTTAGTGTGTTTGACAAAGCAAACGAGAGTTGTAATCCTTGATCAGTATTATCATACTGATAGAATTTTGGTGTTTCAATATATGTACCAGGTGCCCCCATAGTAACTGTACCGCCAATGGCACGACCGGCTTTTCTCATTGCGCCACCCAGACCTTCATTGGACATTCCTTTTGCATCCTGTGCTTTACCCTCACTGTCTTTAGTGGAGAATGCCGCAGCCACCCCCCCGCCTATAGTTGCAAGATTTTTTCCAAGTTCAATACCACCGCCAATAATTTTTTCACCAGCAGCTCCTAGGTTTTCAATTACCTCTGCCCCTATCATATCAGCACCTCTCTGACTTATTGAAGAAAAAGAATTATCGTAGTCGTTACTAAAAGATCTATAATCGTCAGTAAAGAAAGGAAAGAAAAAGGTTCCTTTCTTATCTCCTGTAGTCTTATAAAGATTTCTATAGAATAAAAGCCCCTTATCTGCACCGCCTGGTGCGTCGATAGATTCGAGAGTGTTTATGTACCCTCCTAAAAATTGTTGAAGTTGATTGTTTTCGAGTATATGAGCCGTACATATAGCTACAGGAGCCTCTTCCCTTAATGGCGAGTTCCTTGGAACGGAAGTCCAGTCGTACTCCCTAACTATATCATAATTTGCCATAATAATATTTATGTAAGCGTACCTGGGGTATGCATACTATAAGGCGAATTATAAAATTCTACGCGGCTGTCACTGACCTTCGGTCCAGACGGATCTCCTTGAGTCACCGGCGTACTATTACTAGGCTGAGATACGTTTACGATATTACCACCTCCACCTCCTCCGGCTGGTTTTTTAACTAACGCTTGTGTAAGCTGTACTAATTGAGACAAGTACGTATTAGATACACCAATTGCTTTTAATTGAAGCTCTGCTATTCTTCCGGACTGCTCTTGTTCATTACCTTCAGCTGATAAAAACGGATCCCTTAATATTTGATCTACTGTTGTATGTGGCTTTGGCTGTCTTGAATGACTCATTAAGCTCTTTATATTATCCTCTGTTTTATAAAACAACCTGCTTACCGTGTTAGTTGTGTTGTTTATTACTTTGTCGACAACCCTTTGCGATTTTGAAACCATTTCACCTATAGGACCGCCACGTTTCATCCCCATTACAATATCATTTCGGTTAAATGGTTGCGGCTTATATCCAGGTCTCCAAATAAAGTCATCCACTGGGTCGTAGCTCATGTCGATATCCCCCATGGCCTGCTTCTCCGGCGATTTTTCATGATCAACACGAGTAAATGTTTTACCAATAAACATTTTTGCGTTATCAGGTATAATATATTTACTAACTAGACTAGCACCTAACTTAGCTACCAAATTACCAGCTACAGCGCCTACAAATGAAGCAATAGGTACACCTAAGAAAGCAAGGGGGCCTGAAACAGCTCCTGCTAAACCACCTAAAAAAGCTCCACCTGCAGATCCAACTGCACCTGCAATACCTTTGATTACCTCTGTTCCTGCATCGGCATTTAGCTGCTTAGCATCATACCCTTCGGGGTCTTCTTCGTGTCTTTTTTTCAGTTTCCGGATCGCAAGACCGGTAAATAACGCTTCAATAGCTGGTCCAATAATTGGAATCCTTTTCGCTGTAGTAGATAAAAATTTTGATATATTTGCTCCTCCTTTACCTACAACTTTTGCGAAACCAGCTCGTATTAATGCCTTCGCTGGTTCAATTACCTTTTTTATAAGCCAGTCTTTACCAGCTTTAGCTTTTTCACCTACAAACTGAGCACCACGTACAACAGTGTCTTTAGCTTGTACAGCTTTCTTTACTACGGCATCCTTTACCATTCCAATTCCTTGCCCGGCTTGTGCTAATTTTTTAGCACCAAAATCTTTAACTGCCGTGGCTGTTTTTGTTACATTCTTCCATGCTTTTTTATACCATGGTACCTTCTGTGGTTTAGGCGGTTTACCTCCACCACCGCCACCACCACCTGGCTTAGGAATTGCTCCACCTGTGACAGTTGATAAGGCGTTTCGAGTAGCAGTTCCTACCGTATTTAAAGCCCCTTGAAGTGCAGTTTTTGCTGAAGATAACATATTTCCAGCTGCTGATACACCCCTACCAATAGCGCCAGTAAAACTTTTCCAAAATCCGGATCCTTTAAACCCTTGCCACAGCCCACTAAAAAATCTACCAACACTTTGAAATCCGCTCTTAGTCGCATTCCATGCTGCCGTTCCTACACCTTTAAGTGCACCCCAAATTTTACTACCTCCCCATTTTATACCCTTCCATATCCATCCGCCGAGAGTCCTCATTAAACCTCTTCTACCCCCAGCACCACCAAGGCCGAGTACACCCATAAGACCGGTTATCCAATCTAAAATACCACCACCCTCTTTTTCACCCTCCTCTTTACTCAATAACGAATCTCCACTCTTTTTTGCCTTGTCTTTTGTTTTTGCTACAACAGTTTCTGGCTTTGTATCTTTGTCATACTTACTTTTTTGCGTGAACCATTCCTTAATAACGACACTCATCTTATTCCTAAGACGAGTTTTTTCAGTGCCATCTAAATTAGGCTTTAACTTTTCCTTCTTATTCTTCTTATCAACACCATATAAAGAAGAATTGGTAACATTTTTACCAATGTTATCAACAGCATCATAATCTGATGCAGCTTTAGCTTCTGACTCTTGCATGGAGCCTATTTTCTCCACAACATCAGTAAGGCCAATTATATCGTCAGGTCCTGCCACCTAAATATTTAATCGCTCGCTGAAGTATCGAAAAATTCTGCATCGATCGCGAGTTCAGTTTCATCAACTGTGAGAATGTCGGTGTTGTACTTATTAACTGTTTCAATGTAGTCTGAAATTTTTGAATACACGCTCAAAGGAAGCTTTTCAACAAGCTTTACACGCTCATGAATTCGAATATCATCCAAATTGATTACATCGTCATCGACCTGTATAATATCAATGTGTTTAAGTATCTCATAAATATACAACTTTCCAATACCTTCTTTAAGTAACTCTTGCTCAGTATCGATCTCTTGTTCACATTTATTAAGCAACATATTTTCTTCTCTTAGAGTAGGTATTTTTAGAGTAAGCTTTAGGGTACCCTTTTTAATAGTAGTTTGATCCTTAACATCTAGAGGAATATTCTTAATGTTATTAAGAATGCTCTGTAATTCAATCTTACCAGCTTTATCACCTAGGGCATTTTTTCTTAGTGCAACAATAAAAGGTAACTTATCATATATCTTTAAATCATTTAACCCCGAGTTTTGAGTGATAATGTTATTGAGCGTTCTATTAAAATCTAACGTACCTCTTAAGCCATCCAAAGCAGAAGAAATCAGATCTTTTTGTTGTTTTAAGTTTAGGGGCTTGGTGGGTACTTTCTTTTTTAAAGATGGTATAAAAACTTCAATAGTTTCGTCATGAAGCTTATCTAACTTGTTTAAAAAGGAAGAAACATTTTTACTCATATTGATATTTAGCTAGCATTCTGTTTTTGCAAGTCCTCGTTCTGTTTCTCGATTTCATCTGCATACAGTTTATAATAATCATCAAGTTCTAAATATGTACTGTTTATTAAAAACGACACATCAGGTATTCGTTTACTTAAAACAAATAGCATTTCTCTATAGTCGGTATCTTGTATACAATCAAATAGCTTGACAATAAATGCTGGGAGAGAACCATCTAACATGCTAAGTTTAATTTCCTTTATATCCATGTTCTCTTTACCTTCAAAGACTACCATGTTGAAGTGGGGTTTATTCTTCTGTACAAATGCTTCAAGATGACTAAAAATAGAATCAGGTAGTCGACTAAAAATTTTATTATACTCTTGTTTAGATAGAGATGGTACTATTATTTTTTCCCCGTCAATTTCTAAGCTTTCTATGAGAGAAAATATAAAATCAGTATTACCAACGTAAAACTTAGAAGGGTAATTCAAAACGCATTTAATCCCTTCAACATCTACTTCCTCGCTTATATCGTCAAATGTACCTATGTTATCTCTAAAGAGACGTAGGTCTATATTAACATTACCTTTCTTAGATCCAACAGCAACTTGATCTCCTATACACTTCTCCCTTAATATAAAGAAAGCAAACAGCTTCTCTACTACAGTTAGACCTTTAGTTATAATAAACGATTCTAAAAAATTTATTGTGTTAGACGTAGAAGAATCGTTATACAGGGCCATTTTTCTTAGATCCTTGTATAAAATTTCATTTACTACAACTTCCTTTTTATTTGGAAGGGTAAAGGAGAGATCCATGTTATTAATTATAGCGCAAAATAGATTGTCAAGCGCTTGTATTAGGCCATCCCCGGTATGTCACTATTGGCTATCATCTGATCAAACGGCACACCAAAGTCACCAATAGGATTACTCATTTCTGATTCCGATCTCCTTGTTTCTATAGGTGCATAGTTTTTGAATGCAAAAGTTACACTTTTTTCCATAAATTGTTCATTATCATAGTCTATAGTATAGCCTTCAACATTAGTAGGAAAAACATCTATAAAGTTATATCCTTTACGGATTTCGCCTTTATTATTATATTGCCTTAAGATTACATTTGGACATAACAACCCTCTATTAAGTAGCCCATCTATTCCTATTGCTATCATCCACGGTCTAAAGAAAGTATGCTCTAAATCATCATTAGTATCAAAAATATTTACACCTAGTGTCCTGGTTAAGAAGCCCTGTCTTTTCTCAACCGCATATCCGGGTAAAAATCCACCCTTGTTTATATCAGCCCCGGCTTGGAGAAACTCTGTAGTTTCGCCTGGTACAGTAACTTCACGTGCTACTAAGGTATTACCATTTTTAACGAAGTCTTCTGGTGTGTTTTTTACCCGCCACTTTTCACCAGCTTTTTCTAACGCTTGGTCGACTTGACCTTTTACCGCACCGGCGTTTGAGAATTCTATCTTCCAGAGAGATGGGAGAGAGAGATAAAACTTCGAAGGTCCACCTACGCCGTAGTTGCTAAGAAAGTCATATACTTCACGTGCCATTAATAATATTTAATCAGTAAATCTGATTAAACATATACTTCTAACTAAAATCTCTATAGAAGTGATACGCGAACGTAGTGGAGAAGTTTAGCACAGCGCCTTCACCTTCAGCAATAGAGTATTCAATGTCTCCAATCTCTCTAATTGATGCTCCAACAAGCTCAATGTTTCTAACATCGTTTAATTGCTTGTCAATTTGAACTAAGTTAATTACTGATTCTTCACCAGGCATACCATAAGCACCGGTAGATGTTTCATTATTAAACACCGCCCTAGAAGCAGCTTCCATTTTTGTTCGAAGCTCACAATTTTCATCATGGTAGAACTCAATTGAATAACTTTCAGCATTAGCATATGTTGATCTACCTGGTACTTGAAACTGTTGACCAAAATAGTTAACATTATGGTTAGTTATGTTTCTACCTGGTAAGCTTGCCGTCCTAGCATAAACTAAGTCATTTTCCCCGTTAAAACTAATTCCACCTATTAAGTCTACTTGCCTGACTCGAAATAGAAAGTCTCGGGAAAATTGCTTGTCTGCAGCTCTGGTAAAGAAGTTCTGAATAGTTGTTGCCATAATATTATTTATTAGATTGTTCTATTAACCGCCGATTAATTCTTCAAAATTAGCATCTGTTCTTGTTGCGTAGAAGTTAACTAAGATAAACTCTGCCGTTCTTGTCGGTTTGATGTAAATGTCAACCACCAGCTCATTAGCATCGATAACTGCTGGTGTATTGTTTCTTTCATCACACACAATCAGGTAATCGTATAATCCTTCATTGTTCTTAGCCCTCTCAAAGATTGGGGTAAGTGTGTTAACAATTCTGGTTCTAGTAAACTCTGTATTCTGTTCAAATACGAAGAATCTAGAAACTTTCTTAGTCGGTCTTTCTAAGCTTAAGAACAGCCTTCTAACATTAATTCTGTCGAATGCGCTCGATTTCTTAGAAAGTGTCTTCTGACCGAATACCACTAATCCCTGTGATGGGAATTGCGCAACTGGGTTAATGTTAGCCTTGTAGAGCTCATCTCTTTGCTTTTGATTCGGATTAACCGCAATATCATTTGCAAATGTTACAAGCCCTCTAGTAAACCCAGCTGGTGCAAACCATGGGAAGGTTGCTGCATCAGTTCTTGCCATTAATGCTCCAGCGAAGCCAGAGAATGGAGCCCAGACTTGACGTCCTGAGTAGCTATCATAAATTAATGCCCAGTTACCATAAGTTGCAGCATAAGATGTATTCTCATTTGCGAATTGATGTCTTATTGGCCAGTAAATATCAGTTTGGAAATTCTTATTCTTATCATCAAGAACCCTTACTTCACCACCACCTTGGATGAAGATCTGACGTAATGGGTCAGCAATAAATATGCAATCTCCTCTTCCGCCTCCTAAGTATGGAGGTGAGACAAACTGCTCAAACTTATTAAAGATAGTTGAGTAATTATTTCTAAGATCTAAAGAATCACCGGTCGGTGTACTAGAGGTTCTTAACCCATTAACAGCTGCAGCAGATGTTGAGGAATACTCATCGTAGTATATTGTACCGTCTGCCTCAGACATGGCATGGATTGTTCCTAAGCCGGCTTCGCAAACAACGTCAATGTCATAGATGTCGTCATTCTTAACACCGTCAAGCGCTCTTTCAAGCTTATCAGGTATATTTCCTAACGCCTTGCCTACGATAGTGCCGTCAGTAAAAGCTCCAAGAGGGAAAAGACTATCTGCGAAACCTAACACATCAACAAGGTCACCTAGTTCGGATGATAGAATACCTGTCTTTGACATGTATTCCTTACCCGCGGCTGCTGTGGCATTTGCAGCAGTTTGACCAGCTGATAATTGGGTAGTTAATACTCTGACTCTCTTAAGAACATCACCGTTAGAATCTAAAGCGTCTGTACCTCTAAGTCTATTTGAAATATAATCGTTAACTTTTATAGCAACATTACGTGACGTGTTATCTCGAGTTGCTATAGAGAATGGAATATCTAACCCACCAGCAGGATTAAGTTTTGTTCTTAAGGAGTTTATTGATCCTGCAATTCCGTCTTCTAAGACGTAATCCAGTTTAAATGCTTCGTTAGCATAAATCGACTTACGCAATTTAAATACACCTAAGCTTAAGATATCATCATCATCTCTACCGTCAATCTCAAAGTCTGTGAGATTTTCTATAACCTCAGATACTGAATTAGTAGTACCAGTGAGGTAGTTAGCCGATAATGCGAATACCTGTACACCATCTGGAATTACTGTATACCCGGTATTTGTCGCGGTGGTACGCGTGCCATTCACTGCCGACAATCCAGATTGTGTAAGCGTCTTTGTTGTTAAAATATTATTAAAGTTACTACCAGGGTCGGTGTTTGTATTATCAGCAAGACCGATGTAATAACCTTCAAATTGATTATTAATAGTCGACGTCGACTTGTTTAATATTACCGCTGCAGCACCTCCGCAGTCTGCAATAGATGTAAAGGAATGCCCCACTTGCGCACTCGTAGACCATGTAAACGCTGTATCTTCTAAAGCGCTAAGATACTGCGCTTCAGTAAGTTCTAAGTGAGTAGGTGCACCTATCACATATGTTGCTGACACTACATCAAAATCTGAGCCAGCGGGCGCAGGCCCGTAGCGCCAAGTACCGGCAGATAAAACACCCCCACCAAACTGCGACGCACCGGATAAAGCTAGTGCTGGGTAAACTAATGCTGAGTATTTAGATCCAAACCCGTCGCCGGTACCTGCACCATACGGCAATCTACTTGCGTATACATTTGCTGGTGAATTTAATAGTTCATTTATAGTATAGTAGAAATATCGCTCTGACGAGTTGGTGGGAGGCCCAAATATTTGGTTTAGCTCTTGTTTAGTTGTGATCTTAAGAACTTCATCAAGTGGCCCCTGTTGTGCAAATCCAGTAACATAGACGTTTGTTCCTATGTTTGCGGGGGCTGTGAGTGAAAGATCAGATTCTCTAATTTCTACTCCGGGAGAGTTAATCGTACGCTGTGCCATAAAATTATTTATCTATTTTCAGACAAATATATTCAAAAATCCATAACTTCAGTATGTAATTGTGAATAAACAAAGGTAAACCCAGAAGAAATCTCATCTGCTGTTTGATAATTGTAATCTATAGTGTCGATAGTAGTGGGAAACGCCTTTGTATAGGTAAACTTTATTCTACTATTATTGAATTCGTCTTTTCCATAAATAGTTAAATTTGTTTGGTAGTCTTTAAAAGTTTCCTCTGGGTTGTTAGAGTTTATTTCACGTGCGTTATATCTTCCCTCGTATTGATCATGAAGTAAATTAAGCCACTGATACATTACCCAGTAATTTTTATATTCGTTATCGACATTAAACTTAACACTCACCGGTGGGTATGGATTCTTACTATGTGAAGTTACATAGAGCGTACTTCCTGAATACCTAGTCTCAGTTGCTGGTACAGTAATTTCAGGTACTGCTGTCCCGTATATAGAAAATTGAACTGAATCACTGATAATAGAAAGATTATCCTGATTAAACTTTTTATTGAACTCTCTTAATATAGGCGGTATGTCAAAAACAAGTAAAAACTTATCAGCCCTTGACTTGTTAAGCATCGACTGCTGCATGGTGTTATATGCCATATAATATATTTAATTAGTCACGCTTATAATCTGCTGGTTCACCTGTCCAATTTTCTGGCGGCTTTTCGCCAATTAGCTGAAATCCAAAAGCTTCTAGTTCATCCATATCAGGATTTTGCTCCTCTCCCATACCCCACACTATAGCTGGGAGCGCATGGGTATTTGAACCTACAATTTCTTCATCGAGGTAAATCGATGTTGGGTCTTCAAAATATTGAACCCCGAAATCCATTGGCTCTATCACTAAAGGCTTACCCATATCATCTAACTCTACTATTTCAAAGAAACGTTCTGTAATTTCTTTTTCTAATATAAAGAGGCTATATAATATAGCCATCACACGATCATCATGAAAACCGGGTCTAGCCTTCCACGTCCCATTTGGATATCTAACAAAGTTTCTTAGCTCCATTACCGTTTCTTCTTCATTTATATGAACAGTGCGTATCTCATTCATAAAATAGCGCATGTTTAACACGCCTTTATATTTTGTATTAGTGTGAGCTATCATACCTCTCATTACATTACGTCTATGGGCATTGGCGTTTCCGTAAGAAACTATCTTTTCATACCCTAAATCAGTCCCCAATCTATCTACAACTTGAGCACCGCAGTTGTTTCGCTCTATTAAAGCAAGGGGCGACCCCCAGTTACGTAGAATCTTATATAGCCTATTAGTAAATTCTAAAGGTGGAATAGTATTGTTCCTATAAACTGCTACTTGCTTAATGTCTCTAATGTCTGTAATATCTAAAATTTGAATAACAGAAGCGTCAATACCAACTCCTTCAGATATGTCGACCCCGGCGGCATATAGTTTAGTATCATCAGGTTCTTCCCAAATTTTATAATGGCCTTCATCTAGTGAAATTTTAGGCTTAGACACCTTACCCATCATTTCTTCGAAAAGCTCATCATCTAGCGTTGATTCACCTGAATGAATAAACTCGCATTCAAATTCCTGCAACCACGCCTCGGAAGATCCTAGAGCTGTTTTGGTAGCTTGAGCCCATTCTTTATCTCTACCTGGTATTTCATCCCACTTAATCTTATCATGAGCCCAGCTATTTGTCTTTTCGATAGCTCCTATATATAATTTATAAAATAGATTATCAGTACCATTGGCAGTTGAGCATACAAATACTTTAGATTTTTTAGAAGAAGTAATAATAGGGAAAACCGATTTCCAGAACTCTTCTACTAAATGGGGCTCAATAAAGGCCATCTCATCAATAACGAGACAGTTAACAGATTGACCACGAGCA
>Ga0080013_1003996_pt1 | contig 14870 bp, 17 predicted proteins | sample ETNvirenome_6_85_FD_69236 | JGI IMG/M metagenome (GOLD analysis project Ga0080013, IMG submission 69236) | Marine viral communities from the Pacific Ocean - ETNP_6_85 (SPADES assembly) (version 2) | ecosystem: Environmental > Aquatic > Marine > Oceanic | place: Pacific Ocean | collected 2013-06-19
TGGACCCCATATACTCTCTCGGACATCGAAAAGATCCGGCACGAGATTTCAATCGGCCCAAATCCACCTAGTAATTCTCCGTGGGTTGACGCCAAGCAATCACTGGAGTATATGAACCATTTAATTGATGGCTTTGCTGAGCTGGATCCAATTACGCATTGTAATGGAGCCGAAACAATCAAAGGCTCGGGAGGCCTCCGCGGAAGTTTTATTGAAGATTTTAACTTGACAAGAAGCTTCAATCAGGTTATAGTGTTTAATAGTACCTTTTCTTGGTGGGCAGCGACTTTAAGTGGCGCCGAGAAGGTTGCTATTTTTAATCCGTGGAAAATAGCCAAGCCAGAGCACCAACGTAGAAATCTGGGAAAGACTTCTTTCGAAGGGTGGTTCAATTGGGGGAACGCGGATGATTTATATTTTAAGGAGTACGGGATACAATGATCAAACTTGTTATATTTGACTTAGATGGGGTACTGGTAGATGCTTGTGAGTGGCACCGTCTTGCGCTCAACCAGGCGTTGTTGGAAATCTGTGATTATGAGATACCACTAGAAGAGCACTATACTACATTCAATGGTCTTCCAACCAAAGAAAAGCTGAAGATTTTGACCAAACAAAAACTTGTTAAAAAAAAGGATTATGAAGCAATTTCTCAAAGGAAACAAGAGCTTACCTTAGAATTAATACAAAAAAAAGCTAAGCGAAGTAAAGAAAAAATAGATATGATCAAAACTCTTAAAAAAGAAGGAATACACGTTGCATGCTTCACCAACAGTATTCGTGAAACTGCCGAGTTAATGCTTAAAAAAGCTGGTGTTTTAAATTTGCTTGAAGAGTTGGTGACCAATGAAGATGTTAAGAAGCCAAAACCAAGCCCCGAGGGATATCTAAAGGTTATTAGGAATTTTAAGGTTCCTAAAAAAAATGTTGTAATAGTAGAAGATTCTCCCAAGGGCTTTGCTGCAGCCAAAGCTGCTGGCGTCCGCGTTATTACTGTGGCAAATGCTAAGGGAGTAGATATTGGTCTTTTCTGTGAGTGGGTCAAATGAAGGTTTTAATCCCCATGGCCGGCGAAGGCAGCAGGTTTGCAAAAGAAGGATACACCTTTCCTAAGCCTCTAATCGACGTGAATGGAAAACCTATGATTCAGGTGGTTGTGGAAAACCTCGATTTTGATTGTGAGTATATCTTCCTCGTTCGTAAAACTCATGTAGAAAAATACGCCGGCCTTGTTGACACGCTCGATAGAATCACAAACGGTAAATTTAAATATATCACAGTTGATGGTCTTACTGAGGGCGCGGCATGTACGACCCTTCTAGCGGAAGAACTAATAGACACAGATGAAGACCTCTTAATCGCAAATTCAGACCAGTTTATTGAGTATGAATCCCAGAACTTTACGATGCTGAGAGATCAGACCGACTGTGATGCAATGGTTTATACATTTAATGCAGTACATCCCAAATGGTCTTTTGTTAAAACTAATTCACGGGGCTTCATTACTGAGGTGGCAGAAAAACGCCCGATCTCAAATATTGCAACCTGTGGGATTTATTGGTATAGGCATGGCTCGGACTTTGTTAAATATACAAAGCAAATGATCCAAAAGAATATTCGAGTCAACAATGAGTTTTACATAGCTCCCGTTTATAATGAATTGATTGAGGACGGCAAAACCCTTATTCCGTTTTACGTCCATAAGATGTGGGGAATCGGCACTCCCGAAGACTTGAAATATTTTTTAAATAATTATACTGAATAGGAAACAAGATGAAATTTTTAATGATATATCCCAATAAGGTGATGATAACTAGAGCCCCACTAGGCATAGGATATCTGGCGGCGCATATTGAAAACGCTGGGCATGAGTTCAAATTGTTTGATACTACCTTTATTAGATGCGGCGACGTTCCAAGTGACGATGCTTTAAGAGAACAAAACCTTCAAGTAGTAAATCCAGATTTTGAAAAACTGGGACTTGTAGAGAAAAATGTAAACGTATTTGATGCTTTAGAAAAAGAAATAGAACTATACAACCCAGATATAATTGGTATGTCGACTGTTGACCCAAATCATAATTTTGGAATACAATTATTACAATTTTGTAAAAAGATTCGACCGGAAATACCAGTCATTGTAGGGGGCCCCCTTAGCACGTTGGTCCCGGACGATGTGATAGTAGAAGAGTGTGTTGACATAGTTGGGCGAGGTGAGTGCGATTTGGCACTAACAGAACTGTGTAATAGGTATCACGATATTAAGTATCCTGGTGTCGAACGAAGACAGAATGGTGCCAGTTCTAAAAAAGAAAAAAAACGGTCACTTAATGTACTTACAGACTTTAGTACGCGGAAGGGGACTTGGGAAGACTTGTATAATATTCCAAATCTTTGGGTTAAAGATCAGGACTATAAAAATAATGGAATTATTCACAAGAATAAGGTAACACTTCCAGAGCTTGAAAACGGATTGGCACCTAATTTAGCAATTTATGATCCTCGCCATTTTTTGCGTCCACTGGGCGGTCGCATGTATAACATGGCCACTGTTATCTGGACGCGAGGTTGTGTATTCCGGTGTAGTTACTGCGCAAATGAGACCTTTTATAAAGCAGCTGATGTATCCGCAAAGCAATACTATAGAAAAAAGAATGTTAGGCCGCTGGTTGAAGAACTGGCCCGATTTAAAAAACAATTTGATTTAAATTTCTTAATGTTCGTTGATGATATCTTTCCTTTACATGAGCCAGAACTTATTGATGAATTTTGTAAGTTATATAAAGAGCATGTTGATTTGCCATTTTCCATAAATCTCCAGCCACGCCTAGTTCGGGAGGATACATTTGCTATGGCTGTTGACGCGGGTCTTAGAAATATTTGTGTTGGGGTTGAGGCCGGCAGTGATCGGATCAGAAGAAAAATATTAAAGAGAAATTATAGGGATGAACATGTTGAAAAAGTTTTTACTATGGCTCACAAACATAGGATTAGATGTTCTTCTTTTAATATAATTGGATTACCCGATGAAGAGAGAGAGGATATCTTTAAGACGATTGAGGTCAATCGAAAAATTAATCCTACTAGTGCAACTGTTACCTTTTTTCATCCCTACCGAGGTGCGCCACTCCGGGAACTATGTGTAGAACGCGGCTATATCGAGACAGACCAGGGAAAACATGAAGACGTTTACCGATCTGATTCCCAGCTAGATATGCCCCAAATAACAAAGCAAGAATTGAAGAATATTATGAAATCATTTCAATTATATATGAAGCTCCCACCTAAGTATAAATCTTTAATCGAGCTACAAGAAGACCAATCATCCTTTGAAGCACAACAGATTCGAGAGAAGATATTACTTCCAGTATTTAAAAAAATTCAAGATAAAGAGTCCAGATGGGACTTCAGAAAAAAAGAAGAGTGGTGGACAAGCGACATTTCTGGACGGGAAGAAGTAGATTCTAGGATTAAGTTACCGGCCACGAAGCCCGGCGATGCAGGGTTTTTCCCACTTCCGGATGTCTCTTCTGGAGTTAAGAAGGCTGATGATGATTTTAAAAAAGAGTTGTATCCGGGCAACGAATCAATAATCAACACTTCTGGTGAGAGTGGAAAATTGAACGTAAAATGAAGGATCCAGTTATTGATAACATCCTGAGATCTCAAGTTGTTGAAGATTACTTAGAGTTTTTTGAGAGCAAGAATTTAGATGGGATATCTGATTTATTTTCGGAAAACTGTTCTTTAACAGACTGGAATGTCGGGACTGTACAGGGTAAAAAAAACGTTTTAGAAATATTTTTTAATATTTTTGATTCTTTTGAGAAGATAAAAGTAGATATATCCCATTTTCATGAAGATATAGCTGGTGTTTTAACTTGCGAAATAATTTTAACCCTAGATGATCAAAAGCTATCTGTAGCAGATATATTTGAGTTTGATGACGATGATCAGATTCATGCTCTTCGGGCTTATAAGGGAAGTTAATATGAAAATTGCATTTTGTTTACATGGTTTAGTTGGAACCACAGATAAATATGGGATAGGGAAAAAAGAAATTCCTTATAAGATAGGGTATAAGCACTACAAAGAACATGTTTTTGATAAAAACGACGATCTGGATATATTTATACACACTTGGTCACACCATCATCATGATGGAATTGAAGAACTATATAAACCAAAAGCCATAAAATCAGAGCCTCCACCCAATTTCGATATTCCAGATTTAGATGGTAATTTAGACAAAATTAAAAAAGCCCGCTTATATGCTATAAAATGTAAGTGGAAATCTTATAAAACTGTTATTGATATGGTAAAAGAAAGCGGGAACGTCTACGATTGGGTATTCGTAACTAGATTTGATCTGGCTTTCAGTACGGACTTTTGTTTCGATAAATACGATAATACAAGATTTTATGCTCAAGGGCCGCCCGGCCCAGTACAAAATGGTTTTCAGTTAATTAATGACTTGTGGTACTTTACAAATCAAGAGGATATGGAAGTGTTCGGGGATCTATACAGTCATTTGGATCAAGAGCCATATAGAACTCTAGAGAGTAACCACGAATTAGAGCGCCTACATTTGCAGAAGACAGGTTTGCAAAACAAGTTAGAATATATATTCCGACGTGACTGGACCCCAGGAAAGGCTAGTAAGATGACTACTGAGACCCCCTTGGTTCGATGGGTTTATTTTGAGGGCGGCGATCGAGGTTTTACTTAAAAATGAATTTAATAGCCCACAGGGGTAATATCAGCGGCCCGAGCCCAGAATTAGAAAATAGTCCGGAATATCTAAGTTTGGCAGTAAACGCGGGTTATGATGTAGAGGCGGATGTGTGGCTAATAAATGATAAGTTATTTTTGGGGCATGATGAGCCGCAATATGAGACAACATTAGGCTATTTAGCAAATAATTATTTTTGGTGCCACTGCAAAAATTTGGAGGCACTGAAGTATCTGCTAGAAAATGAAATTCATTGCTTTTTTCACCAAACTGATGACGTGACGCTAACATCAAAAGGAATTATGTGGACCTTTCCTAAAAAGAAGTTAATGGCGGGTTCCGTATGTGTAATGCCCGAATATGGATATGAAGGAAATCTTGATGATTGTTATGGCATATGTAGCGATTATATAGAGAGATATAAATGAGAAAAAAATTGCTTGTTATAGGTCGCGGGCCATCATGGGAAAGAGTGAAAGAGGTACCAGATGATTACGAAACGGTATTATTTATCAACATGCCCCAGCTTTTTAACTATTCTAACCGAGACGAGGAGTTATTAAATCGACTAAGATCTAAGAAAGTTGTAATGTATACAAACATGCCACAGCGACTTGTGGCATTTCAAGAAAACGTATTAAACTTTTTTAATGTTGATGAGTGTGCTATATCTCGCTGTTCACCAAATTGGCCTCTGTGGAGACAGCATAAGGAAAAACAGAGAAGGGTTTGCCCTGCTTGGAAGCAATTACCATGGCTTCCTGCTTTGGAAGAAGATGAGCCATACCCTTATATATGGAGGGGACCCGAGCCAACAAACGCTCCTAACATGTTTACTCCAAATGGAAAAAAGATTAATCACCTAGCAGACGCCGCCGAGCCGTATCTAGCTTCAATTTACGGAGACAGGATGATGTGCAATTGTTCAATTTACGCTTCTTTGTACGCCATATTGAATTTAAGATCTGATCATATATATTATTGTGGTCTTGATTTTTATCACGATCTCAAGGTTGCTAAAGAATCTTATTTTGAGGCACCCAAATATATGTCGGGCCAGAATTGGTGGCAAGTTAGAGTTAAAACTGAAGGCGAACATACAAAAGTAGTATATGATGAATATATGACTAAATTTTTTCCAAATGTGACGTATGAGTTTTATACGGATGCAAATTGGAATCCAACTAATAAAAACGTGATAACGCATTGTTCAAATAAGGAAATCGTTTTTAAAAAATATGACTCAAACTATTATACACAATAATAGTTGACTCTGCTGATAAGACATGGTAAAATTAATTTTAATAGGAGAAAACTGATGAAGAAAGACATTAAAAAAGATAGGAACTTTAATGTTATTGCTGATAATATTAATTATGAGTCCGAAATGGACAATAAACACACGAGAGTTGTTGATCGAAAATTGGGGAGTAAAGACGTTAATCCTCTTCTCCGAATAAATTACGATGGCAAAAATTTTAAAGACACTAGTGGGCCTAAAAAATATAGTTTGCCTACTTTATCGAAAGGAGAAAAACGTGGTCGGTTTCTTTTTGTTATGGTTGATCAATATGACAAAACGCCATATTGGACTTTTGGACCTGCTTATTTAGGAGCGGTACTTGAAAACAATGATTATGAAGTAGAAATTTTTAATGGTACTTGTTGGCACTTAACCCCTAAAGATCTTGAAAGATTTTTGAGTGAAAGGAAACACTTCGATTATATAGGAATCGGATACCTTACGAACTATGTTCACTCGGTTATCGAGCACATAAAAGCGTGTCGTTCGGCTTCCCCTGATTCAAAAATTATATTGGGCGGAAATGGCTACACTCCGCTACCTGCTTTCTATTTATCTAAAACTGGCGCGGATTACGGTGTAGCCGGCGAAGCAGAAAATTCGCTTTTAAATCTAGTTAATGCCTTATCACTTGGTCAATCAGTAGAAAATATTCCGTCTATATCCTTTAGAGATGGTGAAGATATATATGTTTCTGATCTAAGAGAACCAGTACCTGGCATTGCGACGATACCCACACCAGCATATCACCTCTTTCCTATTGAAAAATACATATGGTACGAACGTCGGGGATATCATAAGGGAGTAAAGTCATTTAATCTTCTTTCTAGCAGGGGCTGTCCTTTCCGATGCAACTTTTGTTATCGTTTAGAAGAAGGGTTTCGATATCGTCCATTTGAAGATATCATAGAAGAAATGAATTTTTTGAGCGATAGATATGGCATCCGTCATTTCAATATGTCTGATGAACTTTTTATGACGAGTAAAAAACACGTAATTAAATTTTCCAACCAAATGATTGAAGCAATGGATAGTGGTGCTCTCACAAGAGTTTCGTGGGAAACTACCGGAAGACTCAATATAGTAAATCAAGATGTGGCCAATGCCATGGCAGCCGCCGGCTGTAATAGAATTTTATATGGTCTTGAATCTGGAGACACAAAGGTTTTAGAGTTGATGAATAAAAAAACTACCAGCGAAATGATTGAGGCAGGTATTCAAGCTACGTTTAATGCGGGAATGCAAGTGCAACTTCCTTGCATGTTTGGTAATATTGGCGAAACAGCCGAATCAATTAAAAAAACTGTTGAAATATTGAAAAAATATGGAGGTAAAGATGAAAGACTATTGAGGCCCGTCACTCCATATCCCGGATCGCCTCTTTACCATTATGCACTAGAAAAAGGTTTGTTAAAGGACCACGATGAATTTTTTGAGATTTCAAAAAATCCTGATCTTCTAACAATAAATTTTACTGAAATGGATGATGAAACATTTTATAAAGTTTTATACGAAGCAAATGCGGAATTAATTGAAGATTTTCACAATCGCATGTGTGTAACCGAAAAGCAGTCATTTAAAAAATTGTATTTTGCAGATGACGATTCTGCATTTAGTGTAGTTGACCATCGTAGATAAATTAATTTTATGAAAAGTGCAAACAACACGCCGGAAATTTTGATTGGTAACAGAAAAATTGGCCCAAAGACAAAGCCATTTGTAATTGCAGAAATTGGGATTAATCATGAGGGTAGCTTTTCAAAAGCTATTCAAATGGTTTATGATGCATTTCGTGCCGGCACCGAGTGTGTTAAATTCCAATGCCATGTTCTGGAAGATGAAATGACCAAAGATGCACAGAAGACTATCCCGAGCAACAGTGACAAGTCAATTTATGAGATTATGAAAAGATGTTTATTAAGCGAAGAAGAAGAGAGAGAACTTAAACACATCACTGAAGAACTGGGTATGATATATCTTTCTACTCCCTTTTCTCGCGCCGCGGCTGATAGGCTCGAAAGCATGAATGTTAAAGCATACAAAATTGGTTCTGGCGAATGTAATAACTATCCGTTGATTGAACATATTGCGTCTTTCGGAAAGCCGATTATTCTGAGTACAGGGATGAATAATCTCGAGTCAATTCAAACTGCAGTGAATATACTAAGAAAGCACAATGTTCAGTATGCACTTTTACATTGTACCTCTCTGTACCCGACACCATATGACAAGGTTCGTTTAGGAGCATTGGCTCAGATGAGAGAGTCGTTTCCTGATGCAGTTTTAGGCTTAAGTGATCATTCTATAGGAAATTATACTTGTTTTGGGGCAGTCCCCCTCGGCGCGGCAATATTAGAAAAACACTTTACTTCTACAAAAGAATGGCCAGGCCCCGATATTGAAATATCGATAACTCCGCGGGAATTAAAAGAATTAATTAATGGTTCCATTGCTATTCATGCTGCTCTTGGGGGCACCAAAGAGGTCCTTACAGAGGAACAGCCAACTATAGATTTTGCATATGCGTCGGTTGTAGCAATTAAAGATATCAAGCAAGGCGAAAAGCTTTCAAAAGACAACCTTTGGGTTAAAAGACCCGGCACAGGTGAAATTCTTGCTAAACACTTTGAATCTTTGTTAGGTAAGACAGCACAAAATGATATAGAGTTAGATACTCAATTAAGTTGGAGTGATGTATGACGGATAAATTTATAGCGAATGTAGATTATATTTATGCCAAAGAAGAAGATTATGTGGCCAACCCTAAAGAGCAATTTAAAGTAATTCTTGAATGGATCAAAGATAATATAGAATCTGAGGGACAACGAGTATATGATTTAATAGATTTGGGATGCGCAAGGGGAGAGTTGTTGTATTTCTTAAAAAACAATTTGAGTGACACAAAATTTAATTTTGTTGGCGTTGATTGTTCGAAAAAGATAACAGATTTGGCAAGGCAGAACAATGAAGATGGAGTTCTGTTTTTTGAAGCAGATGTTGAAGATTGGGATGATCTAATCGAAAAGAGCCCCGCTTCTCTAGAGAAAAGGTATGACTTTATAACCATTTTGGGTGTTATTGAATATTTTGATTTTCCCGATAGAGTAATTAAAAATATTCATTCTATGCTTAAAGACGGCGGAAAGGCGATGATTATAAATATCCTTAATGAATACGACATTGATGTAAGGGTGAGATATAGAAATAATAAATATTTTAATGATTTTCGTAAAGGTTGGAGCCTGCATTCTTTGGAGACCTTTAAAGATATATTAGAGAAAAATAATTTTAAAATTTGCCAGATAAGAAAATTTTTCCCTAGCGTCCCCACTGAACAAAAAAAAGATCCGGCTAGATCGTGGATGGTTAAAATGCCTACTGGTGAATTTAAATATAAAAATGGTCTTTCACAATTATATGATGCATATATTTTAGAGGTAGAAAAATGCGCGTAATAATGTATCACTATGTGCGAAACAATTCTAAGGAATTCCCAAATTTTAATAATCTTAGCATTGATGACTTCCGAAGACAAATTGAACTTTTTGATAAAAAGTATGGATTTATAACAAAAGAGCAATTTTGTGAGGGCCTTAAGACTGGCGTTCCCCCTGATGGTGTCTTATTAACGTTTGATGATGGCTTTAAAGATCACTACGAAAATGTTTACCCCATCTTAAAGGAAAAAAATATTTTTGCATTTTTTTATGTTCCAACCGGGCACTATAAGACCAACGAAAAAAAACTTTTAGGAGTACACCGAGTACATTATCTCAAAGGGAAATACGATCCAAAGGTTTTGCTGACCGAGGCCATGCGAGATATTGATTCAGCAATGTTGGATAATAAGAGAATAAAAGAGTTTGACAAAGAGATATACCTGGGACAGAAAATTTCTAGTTCAGAGTATAAATTTAAAAGGCTTTTTAACTATTTTTTGAAACACGAATATCGTAATAAAATTTTAGATGAGCTGATGAAAAAATACTTTGCAGAAGACGAATTATATGATAAACTATATCTTACAAACAAAGAAATGAAAGAAATGCATATGGATAATTTTGTCATTGGTTCCCATACGGAAAATCATATGGTGTTGTCAAGATTAAGCTACAACGACCAGGAAAAAGAAATTGTTGATTCCTTCGAATATTTAGAACAAACATTGGGCAGTCTTGCGATTAAGAGTTTTTGTTATCCATATGGAGGAATAAATACTTTTAATAATGATACCATTAGTATATTAAAAAAAAATAAAGTGCATCACGCTTTTATGTTTAGCGATAGTGCTTATGAGCAGAGATACTACCTTGATAGATACAAACTAAAAAGAATCGATTGTAACAGGTTTTAATAATGAGAAAAGTATGTGTCGTAACGGGCTATAGATCTGATTATACAAAATTAAAAAGTATTTTAAGTGGTATTAAGGAGCAAGAAGACTTAAAGCTGCAATTAATTGTTTTCGGCGCGCATATGATCGACAGCTTTGGCAAAACTGTGGATCAAATTGAAGGGGACGGTTTTCCGGTTGATTTAAAATTGACCACGAATATTGATGGAAATACGCCCTATTGTATGGCCAAATCAATCGGCTTGGCAGTTATTGAGCTAACTGGTTCTCTGGAGTATCTCAACCCAGACTTAGTATTAATTGTAGGTGATCGCTATGAAATATTTTCTGTTGCTATTGCAGCTAGTATATCAAACATTCCTGTTGCACACGTTCAGGGCGGCGAACTAAGCGGAACAATTGACGAAGTGCTGAGGCACTGTATTACAAAATTGTCTCATATTCATTTTCCTTCTACTTCCTTGAGTGCAAAAAGAATCGAATATTTAGGCGAGGATCCTGACAATATACATAATGTAGGATGTCCCGCCATAGATTTTATCAAAAAGACTAAGTTTGTTGGAAAAGAAAATATTAAAACCTTAGAAGGCCTTGAAAATTCAAAATTGGACTTAAGTAGCCCGTATTTTATTTTAATACAACACCCAGTCACAACTGATTACACACGATCTGGTCCCGATATGAAAACTGTTTTGGAGGCACTGCAGGAAATCGGCATTCAAACAATTCTCATTTATCCCAATCCTGACGCCGGCGCAGACGAAATTCTCCGCGAAATAAGAAGTTTTGGGATAAGGCATGGCAAGAATTCTGTTTTGGTCAACAAATATAAAAATATACCGTTTGATTCCTATTTGAATTTACTTAAGTATAGCAGCTGCTTGATAGGCAACTCTAGTAGCGGAATTCGCGAAGCGCATGCTTTTGGGACACCAGTTATTAACGTAGGCCACCGCCAGGAAGGCCGCGAGCGAACGCAAAATATTATAGATGTCCGCTGCGAAAAACAGCTCATCATTGACGCTATTATAGATTCCCGAAATAAAAAATATAATATTGAGGAAGCTCTCTATGGTAATGGTCACGCCGGCGCAAAGATAGCAGAGATTTTATCAGATATTGATATCGACAAAATAATAAACAAGAGACTTCATTTTGAATTATGAAAGAATTTACAATTTTAATACCAGCTCGGGGAGATTCCAAAAGAATACCAAATAAAAATGTAGTTAATTTGGGAGGAAAGCCTCTAATTGAATATTCAATCGAAGAAAGCTTAAAAATCACAAAAAATGTATATGTAAGCACAGATTGTTCTAAGATTAAGAAAGTCTGCAGCAGGTACAAAGATGTAAAGATTGTTGATCGACCTGCAAAGTTAGCAAAAGATGATTCCCCAATAAATTCTGTTATAAAACATTTTTTAGAAAACCATAAGATTGATATTTTTGCTTTAGTACAAGCAACGTCTCCTCTTATAAAATCCTCTTATTTGCTAGAGGGATTTAATAAATTTAAAGATAGTGTGTATGATACAGTTATATCTGCCTATAAAACAGTACAATTTTATTGGAAACAAGACGGAACTCCATTAAATTTTAATTTGTCTAGTAAAAAAAGAACACAAGATATAGAAGAATGGTTCGTTGAAAATGGAGCTTTTTATATAACGACCAGGGAGTCCTTTTTTAAAAATAATAATTTAGTTGGTGACAAAGTGGCATTTTCTGAAATGCCAAAAATTGACTCGGTAGATATTGATAATTACGAAGATCTTGAAATAGCTGAATTAGTTATTACTCGGCGGAAAAGTAAGAGATGAAAAGAATTTTAGTTTGTGGTGCCGGTGGCTTTATTGGTGGCGCAATGGTTAAAAGATTAAAGGCTGAAGGATATTGGGTCCGCGGTGTGGACCTTAAATATCATGAGTTTTTTGACGTCACCGCGGTTGCAGATGAATTTGTACAAGGCGATCTCCGCGACCCGACAATCTGCGAACGAGTGGTAACCGAAGACCTAGACGAAGTGTACCAATTTGCGGCCGATATGGGCGGCGCCGGCTTTGTATTTACCGGCGAAAACGATGCCGATATAATGCATAACTCAGCCATGATTAATCTTAATATAGCAGAACAGTGCGTGACAAAACAAGTTACACGCATCTTTTACTCTTCCTCCGCGTGCATCTACCCAGAACACAATCAGATGGACCCAGACAATCCGAACTGCACGGAAGACTCTGCTTATCCTGCGCAGCCAGATTCCGAGTATGGCTGGGAGAAGCTCTTTAGCGAGCGCCTTTGGTTTGCTTTTGCGCGGAACTATGGGCTTACTGTCCGAGTCGCTCGCTATCACAACATTTTCGGCCCCGAGGGTACCTGGGACGGTGGTCGTGAAAAGGCCCCGGCAGCGTTTTGTAGAAAGGTCGCTGTGGCCTCTGAGAGCGACGAGGTTGAAGTTTGGGGCGATGGTGCACAAACTAGGTCCTTCCTCTACATTGATGAGTGTATAGAGGCTACCAGGCGCCTTATGGACCACCCCACTTTTGAGGGTCCTGTGAACATTGGCTCTGAAGAAATGATCGCAATCAATAAATTTGCAGAGATGGCAATTGACATTTCTGGAAAGAGTCTTACAATTGATAATATTGATGGCGAAAGATTTGAGACCAAGTACGGCTTCCCTACACCAATCGGTGTTCGTGGCCGCAATTCAGATAATACTCTTATTCGTGAGATGTTAGATTGGGATTACGAGCAGCCCTTACGCATAGGGATGGAGAAGACATATGCCTGGATCGCAGAACAAGTTGAGCTTAAAAAGATAGAAGATTACAATGTCTAGATGTTTAGTGACGGGACACCGAGGTTACATCGGCTCCAGACTTTATAAAAAATTGCAACATTTAGGTCATGAAGTTTTGGGAATTGACCTAGAGGATAGGGATATTTCCGCAGATATTATAAAAGTCTTAGCAGAAGACGCTGACGGGGGGTTTCATCCGTATTATACCTCATTTGAGCCAGAGTATGTCTTCCATCTCGCATGTTGGCCCCGCGTGGTATACTGCATGGAAAAACCAATTACGACTATGGCGAATAATGTACTTGCTGGTTCAACACTTTTAAATTTTGCTAAGAAATGCAAATCAGTAAAAAGAGTAATATATTCTAGTTCGTCTTCTATAATAGGAAACGGCGCTGGCCCTACCAACCCGTATGCTTTGCAAAAATATGTAACCGAGTTAGAATGCAAGATTTATGCCGCCCTTTACGGGCTTGATACCGTTTCCCTCCGATATTTTAATGTATATTCAGAAGATCAAAAGGCCGGCGGCCCATATGCGACTGCTGTGGCAAACTGGATGGAATATCTTAGAACTGATCGGGCGCCCTTTATAACGGGAGACGGCGAACAAAGAAGAGATATGGTTCATGTTAATGACGTGGTATCAGCTAATATTTTTGCAATGAATTACGACAATAGATTCGACGGGTCCACATTCGATGTTGGCACCGGAGAAAACATCTCGTTGAACGAGATAAAAAAAATAGTACAGTCTTTTTATGACGTAGAGTTTGAGTACATAGCATCTCGCGATGGAGATGTTTTAGAAACTAGAGCCAACATAGGTAAACTAGAAGAAATAGGATGGAAACATTCAATATCAATACAAGATGGTATAAAAAGTTGTTTTGAAAACTTAAAAAGGAGTTAAAAAATGAGATTATCAAATCAAGCACTAGGGGCCCTAATGATGGCTCTTCAAAAATCATTAATGGAACAAAGTGACATTGTTCCCGTCCTACTAGAAATGGACTTTCAATTTGATCCAGAGGATCAGAGCCACTCAACTTTGGTGGTAACAAATCCGCCGGTGGTCTCGCTTGAGGGCGTAACGCCACCATTCACCATTGAAGAAGTGGAAGACAAGGAGGAAGAATAAGATGTTCAATAAAGACCAAAATCCAAAATATATAACAGAGGGCGCTCTGAAAGAAATAGTTGATGGTTTATTGCGCGCGGCTCTGCGCTCTCAAGCTAGAGATCTGGAAAAGCATCTAAATAGTATCCATAAGAGATTACTTGAGCTAGAGAAGAAGTAGTGCCCCGGTATAACTACCGATGTACTGAGTGTGAAGAATTGTCAGTAATATTTCATTTATCAGATGAAATTGTTACTGAATGTTCCGGATGTTCTGCGCCCAAAGGGCTTGTAAAATTATTAACAACCTTTACGACGGCCAGAAAACAACCAAGCAAACCAAAGACTGGCGAACTAACTGAAGAATTCATTCAGGATGCTCGCCAGGAATTGGATCAGCAAAAACAAGACTTGGACAAGAACAGATGATATATATATTATCGGCATCTGTTCTTGTTAATATATTATTGGGGTGGTATATTGCTAAAATTTTGAAGAAATTCTTATTTGTTTCTCAAAATTTGTCTGACTTATATCTCACCACGAAAGCATTTCAA
>Ga0080013_1003997_pt1 | contig 14867 bp, 18 predicted proteins | sample ETNvirenome_6_85_FD_69236 | JGI IMG/M metagenome (GOLD analysis project Ga0080013, IMG submission 69236) | Marine viral communities from the Pacific Ocean - ETNP_6_85 (SPADES assembly) (version 2) | ecosystem: Environmental > Aquatic > Marine > Oceanic | place: Pacific Ocean | collected 2013-06-19
GGATAATCGTCTGTTAGTAATTGGATATTAATCCAACTATTCTGTGCGAATAAAGTTGTGGAGGATAGTAGTAATATATATAGTAAAATTTTTCGCATATTATGGTCTTTAGAATAAATATCCTTTAATTATGAATTAGTTTTAAATGTGAGGGTGTTTTTTCTCGTGGTCTCTTAGTTCCTGTACTTTTGTATTAAGTTGTTGTTTCCAAACCTTGTATTCTGCTCTTAGTTGGGTGGTTAATGGAGAACTAGGTTCTAACCCTACGTATTTCACTACATCATTTATTAGGGTGTGTTCTTGGATTGTTTTCACATCTTGGGCCCTAGAATATTCTATTATTTTTTTATCCATCGCTTCAAATAATAGATGACGAATCTTTCTTAATTCTTTCTCCCTTATTTCACTCATCTCATGATAAAGACTGGTGTGTTTAATCCAACATATGCACCAATAACATTAAATTCCATAAAGTCAATTGCATCTGTTCTATTCAATCCGTCTCTTTCCATTAATATATTAAGACATTTTTCATAATCATAAGCTACAACCGGTTCATCCCCAAATTGTATACACATCCCTAGTATCCCATCATCAAAACCATCCGCCATCATCGCTTCAGGATTTATCTCTGCTATCTCCTCTATAGTTAATTTAGTTTTTTCCATATTACAATTATAATAAAAATTATTTAATATTCAATATTATCTACTAACATCTAGTTATCCTAGTTATTTGACATAAGTCCTGGCTAAAGGTATAACACCAAGTACAGGCTTGGTCACAATAGGCAGTAGAATAATAACCAGTTGGTGCACATTCAGAACACCCTTCATCAGTGTAGATGGCTGTACCTATAGAAAGTGTACATCCTATCGTTTCATCAACGTAATAAGAAGTACATTCTCCAAACGAACAGGCTGTTCTACAGTCCCTACTATTATATATAAAATCTAGTCTATTACAACTGACTTCAGGACATTCGGAAACTGTTATTGTACAATCATCACCAGAAACTAGATAACAATAATCACAACCACCCCTACCACATTGTTTAGGAGAATAATATCCTGGTTCTACACAACTACACTCAGTATCGGAGTATAAATGGTCCCCGTCTACTAGTGGACATGTGCCTGGGTCACCGTCTGTATAATAGTCATCACAATGTGTCTCAGCACATGCAAGTGCACAAGTGGCCCCTGGCCCTAAGCTGACAGGTCCGTTTGCTGTACAAGTTTCACAACTTTTAGTTATACCATCTATATTGGTTATATTTGCTATTGTGACTCCGTTAACATTAGTTTCGTCACATAGTACAAGTCCATTTATTGTGTTTATATTAGGCATATTACGCTATAGTTATATAAGTTCCGTCTGGGTTAAAATATATTACATTTGCTGTATCCGTACAATACCCAACCACTCTTGCAAAATCTGTACTTCCTGAAGGTTGGGTTATGGCTATTTGTCCTGCTGTACCTGATACGTAAAGTGGGACTCCTTGGTTAAAACTACCAGGACCTAAATAAGAAGCCATATCAAAAAATCCTCTTAGTAATACTCCAGCACTTGCACTAGTTCCTAAGGCAATACCTAGTAATTGTGACCCACCAGTTCCTACAGCATTTGCATTTGTTGCAATCCAAGCTCCTGATGTATTCATATAATAAAGTTTTCCTTTCACTAAAGTACCACTTCCGAATGTAACCACTTCACCACCACCTGTGTTTGTTGCTAGACCAGTTGGGTCGTGGTGAACGTCTAATGCGGTTGCTGGTGTTGCGGTACCAATACCGACTTCCCCAGTTACATGCACACCCGTACCCGCAGATAAAATTCCATGGACATTAGTTCTTCCTGATATCCCTACTTCACCCGTCACATGTACATTGGTGGCCGCAGATAATTCTCCATGTACATTAGTTGTCCCGGACACCCCCAATACACCGTGAACAATAACATTAGTGTCTGCAGATAAGAGTCCGTTTATGTTAGTGTTACCACTAATACCCACATCACCAGTGGAAGTAACAATTACCTTCTCTGATTTTTTTACCACACCATCGTCTTGAATTAACAGCATGTACCCATCGCCGGTATTGACGGTTTGGACTCTTAGTGGGTCATCTCCTTCACTAGTTTCTACAATATGTAATTTGGTTGTCGGAGCAGAAATCCCTATTCCTGCATAACCAGTTGGGTCCAATAGTATGTCTGTACCGGAAGCTATAGTTAAATCGGTACCATCACTAACAATATACTCACCACCTATGTCATAGAAATATAATCTTTGATTGGCGTCGTCAATAGCTATAACTGTATTGTCCCCTGCATTCTGCAAAAAAGCTGTCCCAGCATTATCATTTAAATCAATCTGTAAAGAAGGTTGTGCTGCGTTTAGTTGAGTGAATTTTATTTTTTCTGTGGCGTTTAGGACTATGTCGTCTCCAGAATATAATTCTATATCATCCCCCGAATGAATAGATAAGTCTCCAGTTGCAACTGTTTCACCACTTATAAAATTAGTAGCGTTACCTAAATATAATGCGGTTGTACCACTGATGTCCCCCACTACAGTAAGTGGTTTGTTTGGTGTGTCGGTTCCGACACCAACATGACCAGTTAAACCACTATTAGATATACTTCCGTCAGTGTTTGCTGTCCAGAATAAACCATCAGTTAGTCCTGTAAGTTGTGTGGTAGTGATAGATTCTATTTCACCATCACTTTGCACTATTAAAATCTTATCAGATGCTGTTGCAGTTGCTGCGTCTACATTACCTAGATAGGTTCTACCGGATACTCCTAAATTACCACTAAATCTTGCATTAGTATTACCAGATATTACTCCATTTATATTTGTATCACCACTAACACCTAACTCACCAGTTAATATAGTAGTACCATCTACATGTAATTTAGCTGTAGGACTAACTATACCAATACCTACCGCATTTATACTACTGGAACTCGTTAAATCTTTACCATGTATTATCCCACCAATATTCATTTGATAATCTGCAGTTGCGGATGGTGGGTCTTGGGATGCTCCAATTAGAATATTGTAATCCCCGCTTGTTATATTATCACCAGCTAGTCCACCTATTGCGATATTATTATCACCACTAGTTAGGTTTTGTAATGATTTACTTCCTAATCCCAAATTATAATCCCCTGTTGTTAAGGTACCAGTACCCGCAACTGCACCACCACCAACTGCATAATCACCAATCCCCACATTATTACTTCCTGTAGCGGTACCACTATTATTTCCAGCACCAGTACCAATCCCACAGAACATATTACCTGACCCTTTAACATTATAAGCAGACATATAACCAATGGCTATATTATATGCACCACCAACCGCGGGTGTCCCACCTAAAGCTTTATTTCCTATAGCGGTATTACCATCTGTAGTTGTAATAAATCTTGCGGTATTTGTACCTAATCCGGTATTCCACTCACCACTACTAACACTATATAATGACCTATACCCTACAGCTACATTTTCATCTACATCACCACCTCCCGTCTGATTAGCTAAAGCTTGGTGTCCTATCGCGGTATTAAATTGGTGTAGTGTGTCATTAATTCCTGGATTACCAGCCTTATAACCTATATAGGTATTAGCACTTGTAGACGCTGTATTAAAATGGACTAGTTGGTCTATTCTTAGATTAGAATTTCCGTGAATATTCCCATCAACTGTTACATTGGTTGTTACTCCGGAAGGTTTTATGCCCGTACCAGTCCCATCACCTATCCAGTAATCTGACGTAAATCCGGTAAGTTCTGCTGTGGTTATACTTTTAATTACACCTGTTGGACGTACTATTAGTATGTTGTCAACTGCTGTAGGTGTTGCTGCATCTACAGTCCCTAAATAGGTTCTACCGGATACTCCTAATGTACTTGCTATATGTTGCGTGTATGCAGAAACTGTATTACTATACGTTCCGCCTGTTACACCTAAATTACCACCTAAAGTTACATTTGTTGTTGTACCTGATGGTTTTATCCCAGTTCCTGTACCATCACCTACCCAATAGTCTGAGGTAAATCCGGTAAGTTGTGTGGTAGTAATAGATTCTATTTCTCCAGTAGTTCCTTGTACTATTAAAATCTTATCAGCTGCTGTAGGTGTTGCTGCATCTACAGTCCCTAAATAGGTTCTACCGGATACTCCTAATACCCCAACTAGTGCACTATTCCCACTAACATTGAGGTCATCATTAACTTCTAAATTGTCGTTAACTGTAACTGTTGAGGTTATGTCACCTAATGTAAGTGTTGCGGATAGGATGCTCAGTGTCCCCGTATTATTATCAAGTATACCATTACTACCATTGTGATAAATTGCCATGTCATTACCATTACCATAGTATTGTTTATAGGAGTCGTACATACCCATATCCATTGACCACCTACTAATACTGTCGTTGGCAAATAATAAACTATTAAGTCCTACGCGCCAGTACTTATTTGACCCGGAAGTAAACCCATCATTTGTGGTTATTCTACTAGTAGCACTTATAGCCCCAACAACTGTTAGTTCTTCGTTTGGTGTAGAAGTTCCTATACCAATATTTGTAGTTAATCCTGAAGGGGATATGCTACCATCAGTGTTTGCTGACCATAATTGTTCAGTAAGTCCGGTAAGTTCTGCTGTGGTTATTGATTCTACTAAGCCCCCACTTTGTACTATTAAAATATTATCGGTTGCTGTAGGTGTTGCAGCATCTACATCACCTAGGAAAGTATTTCCTGATACACCTAGTACCCCACTAAATCTTGCATTTGTATTACCAGATATTACTCCATTTATATTTGTATCACCACTAACATTTAGGTCACCGCCGTCTATTGTTACATGATTATTTGTAAATAGAGTAGTCTGATTAGTAATATATATTTTTTGTGAAGCTAATACTGTAAAGTCTAACCCCTGACCAGATTTATGGATATATGTGTTAGGACTAGCATCAGTACCATCAAAGTATATTTTATCACCTTCGTCAATAAAAATATCATGGGTATTTAAATCACCACCAACCGTAGTATTTCCTGTTACCCCTAAATCACTAGGAATGTGAACATGTGTTGTATTACCAGAGGTGGAGATACTCCCATCGGTATTAGCTGACCAATACGATGTAAATCCAGTAAACCCACACACCTCAAAAGTTCCCCCACTAGTATTATTAAATGTCACACACCCAGTGGTAGTATTTAAAGTACCACCCGAAACATAAGCATCATTAAATAATAATGCACTATTTGCTACGGTAAAAGTACCACCACTACTATTGGTAAATATGAGTGTGTCATCCGTACCATTTGCTGTACCCCCGGTTACATAAACACCAGTCATACCAGAACTTACTCCAGATAAACAATTATTATATAGTTGGGTCACATAGTCCGCAAACACCCTATCTTTTAAACAATAGTTGTCGTATGTGGAAGATATCCCAGTTACAAAGTCATTATATGTTTGGGGTGGTTGTGTATAACAACATAGGTCATGCCAATCCGTACCATAATAATCTTCTATAACACCCCAATACAAAGTTTTACAATCTCCCATAGTTTAAAATATTCTATAGATAAATATCTATTAATCTATATATTTATAATAGAAAGTAAAAAGCCACCAAATGACTTTATATTTCAAAATAAAAATTTATAATTAGTAAAAAGAATAAGATTATGTTATCAAATAAAGACTTACCACATAAAATTACAGATGAAAAAATAGATATTACTTTCTGTGGTAAAGGAAAATGTAAATGTCCTTCTATAGAAATGGACCTAAACAGCGATAAGATTATTATCGGTGGAGAAAACGAAGGGTATACCGAGTTTACAAAAGACGAATTTAAGTTATTTGTTAATGAAGTAAAGTCTGGTACTTTCGATAAATATATGAAATAATATGGGGTGTGGATGTAAAAAGAAAAAAAATCAACAAGCAGCTCTTAAGACTGCTCAATCACAAACTACAGCACCTAACAATGTTGTAAGTCCAAGTGAAAAAAATATAAGTGCGGTAGAAGAAAACAGAGAGTATCAACACAAAGTTAAAGATGCTTTAAAACAACTAATGGAGTTAAAGAGACGTAAAAGAAACGTAAGATTTTAAACAACACTAAGAAGTGTGAAAATGTAAGGTACCTATGGGTGCCTTTCTTTTTGCCAAATATTTATATATTGTAATGAAATTATTCCCTAATCTATATAACATTATCTTAGAGCAATCCACTCCTTGGTATGAGAAGGTTTTTCAAAGTGAGGACCACGAATCTCTTTGGCCTCTTATAAAATTATTTGGCGGTGATATACATGAAATGTATAAAGCATTAGATAGTATGGGTAAAGGGGAAGATTTCTTAATACATATAATGAAATTCTGGCCTTATGATGACCAACCTTTAAGGCATATTATTGATGCTTTAGGTGGTATACGAGATTGGAATAATGGTAAAATGGATAATGATTTATTAAATCAATATGTTATTGACCCGTATTTAGATGATATGAGATACATTGGTTGGGGTGATAAAGGAACAGGTTTTGATAGAATTATCTTGGAGTTGATGCCTGGGGAAGAAGCTGAATTTTTTGGTGGTTATGGTGGTAGAAGTTATGATTGTGATGAGCTCGCAAAACAAATATTCAGTGAAGAAGGCTTAGAGTGGGAACCTTATGATATAGATGAGAAGTTAGAGGATTTAATAGAGATGTTATCCCCAGAAAATTATATAAAGTTAGTTCGTTATATAGGAATAGAATTTCAAAATGAAGAAGTAGATGCGTGGAGAGAAGAGTTTGACGAGGTTAGAGAAGAAAATGGAAACGTTATTATAACCCCTAGATTCATGAATGGTTTTCTTACGGATAATGAGAGTATTAGATACACCTTAGCTGTTCTGATTGGCAATACACCTGAGTTAGCCGATTTAGAAATTGAAATTAGAAATGCCTATAGTAGAGCATGGAATGATGTAGTTATGAATCAATACCATGCCGAATTCCAAAAAGCTTTCCACGACTTTTTAGGGAAACCAATAGGTGAAGGGACCACAAGTACCTATAAAGATGTGATGAACCATGAAACCGGAAAAAACGAATATAAGAATGTTAAGGTGCCCGTAAAGTACTTTGACGTGACAGATAGAGCAAGAGCAATGATAGTTAGGCACGCACATGAGGTTGATAGCCCTGAAGATTTTCTAAGTATGATAAGAGAATTTGATATGAATACTCTTTGTCCCCAGGTAGATGAGTACCCTTATGATGAAGAAGAGGTAACTGATTTATTCCAGGACTACTTATGGGACTATTTATAAAAGAAGTAATAAATAAAAACACAAAACTAGAAATTATGTCAGAAGAAAAAATCAATTCAAAAACACACATGAAGATACCTTATATCCAAGCTGGGGGAGATTGCCTAGGAACAGGATGGGGATGTGATAAATGCTATAACGCAGATGGGTCTTGTGCCTGTGCTGAAGGTACACAACCTTGGGGTTGTGGAGCTGGTCAAAAACCAATGTGTAAAAGTATAGACGAAATTAATATAGAAAGAAAAGCAAACGCATAAATTATGAGTGAAGAAAAAACAACACCTTGTATAGAAGTTGGAACACCTTGTTTAGGTGATGGATGGGGATGTGATAAATGTTATAATCCCGACGGAACCTCTGCATGTTGTGAAGGTTCACAACCGTGGGGATGTGGAGCGGGCCAAAAACCAACGTGTACAAGTACCGAAGAGATAGAAAAACTTAGAAAAGAGGCGAACGAACCAGAATAGTATTATGTTAAAATTTCTATTAGCTACTGTAATAAGTTTATCCGCAAGTGTCAGAGAGCCTAGACAGGTTCCTACTGCCCCTTTCGATTATGAACTTTCATATCAGATAGAAAATACCTATAAGGGATTTGACGGTTCATTCAAACATGATTATGAAAGAGAAGATGGGGATAGATTTAATGACGTAACAGCTGAATTAAATTATACTAGAAACATTAAGTTGAAGGGAAAAGAGTTACCGAACCACCAAATTATTGTTAAAGAAGATTATAATCAAATAACGTCAAAAGAAATATATCAATTTAATAGTGATATACGATACCAATTTTATGGGATATCAGCAGGATATGGAATGGTATGGGATTTACAAGATAATTATACATTCACTCCATCTGTAGGATTAACTAAACAGATAACATTAGGTAACTGGGAGTTGGAGACGGAAAACGATGTATACTTTACTAAAGACATAACCTATCAAACAGAAGGGCAGATTAGTTATAATATATCAAAGAATGTTGGATTGGGTGTATCGGGTAATTATATGAAAACTTTATATGACCATGATTATTCGGCAAAAGTAGTATTAACAATAAAATTTACAAAATAAAATAAAATAAAAACAAAAAATTATGGCAAAAGATTGTTACACAAGAGAGCAGATTGAGTCTGCTGTAAAAGCGAAGGGTTACAAATGGTTTGATGACACAAACAATAAAGGGTACGATGTTAATATTGTAGGGGTTAGAAATGCAGACACTAAGGATAGAGTAACGAATAAGTTTGATGACTGTGTTACTATCTCATATAAGAAAAATGGTGAGTGGAAATTTTTCTGTTTTCCAGCTACTACTGACCCTGGAGATGATTATATGAATGACCCAATAGTAAAAGAGAAGGGTTGTGCTATTTTAAAAGAAGGACAATACAGGGGTTCTCATAAAATTAGATTACATGCTGGAAAATATCCTGCACTGGGACAAAAGAAGGATGTAACGGTTTATAGGGATAATGATAGAGATGGTAAATATGATAGAAATGAAGACCATACAGATACTGGATTATTTGGAATCAATATTCATAGAGCCACATCTAAAAAGGGAAAAACTTCTACTTACGTGGATAAGTGGTCGGCTGGATGTCAAGTAATTGCTAGTAATGATGATTGGAATAAATTTTTAGCTATTTGTGAAAGAGCTAGAGATATTCATGGTAATTCATTTTCATATACATTATTAAGTTCAACTGATATTTCTTAGTTTTAAAAAATATTATAATATTATTAAAAGAGGGTTTACCCCTCTTTTTCTTTTTATTAAATTTTAATCAAACATAAACATTATGAAAATAGTAACCCACAAATTTAGAATTAAAGAAGACCAGGTTTGTTACTTGGTAAATCTTGTAGACCATACTGGACGTCCATTGGAAAGTCATGTAGCTGGTAATAATAAAGAAAAATCTGAAATTTCTGAAGACTTAGCGATTAAACATAGTGTTAAGACTGTTTACCATAATTCAGGCTTTTCAATTATAGAATAAAATGACTAACGAAGAATTACAAAGTAAGTTATCTGCAATAAAAGTTAAGTTAGAAAACGCTCATAAAAACAATAATCAAGACAAAATAAATTATTATGTCAAAGCGCTAAATGAATTATGGGAGTTAGCTGGAAAAGAAATGTTAAATAATGCAAAAAAAGATGGTTTTGCTGATTAAAAATAATTATAATTAAAAAAAAGTTTATGACGGAATTTGAAAAATATATAAAGAGTGACTTTAACGTAAGTTCTACGGCACTTTATGACTATAATAACTCTATGACACCAATGGTAATAGAAGAAAGAGAAATGAGAGCTGTCTCTATGAGTGTGTTTGATAGATTAATGATGGAACGAATTATATGGTGTGCGGGACCAGTTAATGATAGAATGAGTACTATAGTCCAAGCACAGCTAATGTTTCTAGATTCCATAGGTGGGGAAGATATTACATTACATGTGGATACTCCGGGTGGGAGTGTTAAATCTGGTTTAGGTATAGTTGATGTGATGGACTATATAGATTGTGACATCAAAACAATTAATACGGGAATGGCCGCTAGTATGGGTTCGGTATTATTAGGTGCTGGAACTAAAGGAAAGAGGTCATCGTTAAAATTTAGTAAAACTATGTTACATCAAAGTTCTGGTGGAGCTATAGGTAACATACAAGATGCAAGGATAACCATGGATGAATGGGAAAAAACAAATTCTATTTTATTTGATTTATTAGGTGGATATTGTGGTAAGAAAGCTAAACAAGTAATGAAAGACTCTACTAGGGACAAATGGTTAACTGCGGATGAAGCTCTTAAATATGGAATAATTGATGAGGTAATCGGCAAGAAAAAGTAATGTTAGTAGTAAAAGTACAAAAGGATAATGTGACCCGAGCTTTAAAAATGTTGGGTAGAAAAGTTAAACTTACTAAACAATTATTTAAACTACGTAAAAGTCGTTATTACATTAAGAAATCAGAACAAAAAAGACATAATTTACAAAAAGCTAAATATAAACAAAAATATCTAGATGAGTTAGATTAAGTTGTTAATCTACTCACTAATTCTTGTTTTTCCTTATGAGATAACTGGTCAATATGTTGTCTATATTCTAAGTAATCACTAATTACATCTTCTACAGATTTATCTTCCATTTTTGCTCTTCTCTCAAATCCTGCCTTTTGAGCGTCTAACTCATAGTCTTGAGTATAGTATTCGAAAGGTGTTAAATTAAAACTTTTTTGTGTTAGGTCTTCGTCTGGTAAGTCTGGTCTATCGGGGTCTAATTCTTGTAATATATGTTCTATTTCATGTCTTACATACTCCGATAATACTATATATAAACTTTCATAATATTTTTCATCAAAATAAGGTGATAAAGATATATCCACATATATGGTGTCATTAAACTCACCACCCATAGAAGCGTCTATGGTGAAATTGTCTTCATTTACATTCTCCAATATATTAACCTCAACATTAAATTTTAATTCCCCATATTCATATTCGTCACCATCTATATCAGTATAGTAATCTGGTAATATTAACATCTCCTCTCCACCTTCAAAAATCTTTACTACATCAAAAATTTCTTTTACGACATCGGTAGTTGCTTTCTCTGCTATTTTTGCCATATATACTTCTTCGTGTAGTTTTTCTTCTTTAATTAATCTATTAGTTATTATGTTGAGTTCTAAAATAGATTGGTATTGGTTGAGGTTTGTAGTATCGGCTTTTTCTAATGATTTAGTTAACGGTATATCTAGCCATTTTATTTTATTTTCTTGGTCTACTAACCACCTAAGATTTTTATTGTTCTTGCTTTCATCAATCAAACTTAACTTACCTATTCTTTCATCTGTAATTACCCTACTATCTTTAAATTTTTCACTGAGGGTTTTTCCTACCCATACACCTTCTTCTACCATTTCATCATCATCTTCATTATCTATGATTTTATCTGTTCTTAATTTTTTTAATCTTAAGACTAGCGAGTTGAATATATTTTTAATGTAAAAGATTCCTACCGAAATTATGGCTCCTTTTAGATAAGAAGATAGTGCGTCCACACTAAAACCTGTTTCATTTATTATCCTGTTGGTCACATCTAAGATTGGCACTAATAGAAAGGTATATCCTAGTAGTTCGGATAAAGAAGACATTGCAAATCCAGCTTTTTCTAATACTTTTAGGGATATATTTTCAAAGTCTTTTAATAGTTCCACTACCTTATTTACGTAACCATCTAACCCTCTACCTGCTACTTCTTCCCTTAACCTATTAATATCTTTTATAGTATTAATACTTAGGTAAGATAACGCTGATAAAAATATGAGGATTATTTCTCCTTCACTTAATGTGGGATATTGTCCTTCTAATAACTCTTTAACAAATCCAAACATCCCACTAATACCAAAACCAAAAGTACCCACAAATTGTAGTTGTACTCCCATATCATCTAGAGTTTTACGGAACAGAGATTTTGTTGTTTCTTGTTCTGGGTACTCCGTTTGTTCATATATTCTATCAGGTGCGTCCATTTCGAATTCTGTTTGTGTCCTCATATTCTCCCAATCTGCAGAATTTCTGTCACCACCTTCTGAATTATAATCTGTAGTACCGTCATCTACTAATTTAATTATACTTGGAAATAGTGGACTTCTCATATATTCCCTAACAGGAATGCCCGCTCTGTCTAGGTCTCTCATAAAATTAAAAAGAGTGTAGTAATCTTGTTTTAAGGTACCACCAGTTCTGTTTATTTGTTCATGATGGGGTGATGGTGGAAACTCATCCATACATTTTCCTTCACACTTAGAGTCGGCTCCGTTTTCCCCACAATAACATCTAAACTCATCAACTATATCTTCTAATACATCAAATAATAATATTCCGTGTATCCAATCTAAGTTGGTATTATCCATTATCTCTAACTGGTCATTGAGTGTTTCTATTCCTTCATCGTCTATTAATCTTTTATTGTCTTCCCATTCTTGATTGTCCTTATTAAATGTGGTAATCGAATTACCTTTATCGTCATAATGGTATATGTCGGACCAATCCACACTAGACTCTAAAAGTCCTAATTTTTTTCCTTCATGAACTGCATCTGCAATAGTCTCCAAAGCATTTTCAAAGTTACTACTTGGTCTACTAAAACCTTCTGTGTATGTGGAGGGGTGATAGGTCTTATATAGGTCCCTATATACCTGGCTGCGGTGTTTAGGCCAGAAATCTTTTATGAATCTCTTGAATAAGTCTATGTTAGTTTGGTTTGACATCAAATATAAATATCTGATATTATCTAACTTCTTCTAGTATTTGGTCAAAACATTCTTGTACCTCATCAAAATGAATGTCGGGGGTTAGAAGTTTGGCGGTATCGAGGTCGTCATCTACTATTATTACAGTGGGTACAAACTCTATATTAAGTGTTTTACACATTTCGTCCCATTCTTTTTCCTCTTCGTCAACATCAGTTACTTCATAGGGTAACCTGTGATTGTCTAACATTTGTTTTAACTCTGTACAGTAAGGACAGTCTTGTGTGGAGTATACATGAATTTTTTTTGTCATTTTAAAATCCTATTTTAGTTTTTTTATTATTATCTATGCCTAAATTATCGTTGTAGTTATAAATATCGGATACGGTCATAGGTATCTTTGATTTATGTTTTATCCCTAATGATTTAAATAATTTATTGGTTTTGTCAACACATAAATCATCAAATAGGTATTCCGCTATTAATCTTCCTTTTCTTAACAAGGCTTTATCTATTAAGTTTCTATCCGTATTAAAGGTGGCGATTATCTGAGTTTTGAGACAGTCTCCTAAAATACCATCACTGAGATTAAGAAGGTTAGAGACCGCGGTTTCGTTACCATTTCCATTACGACTTTTAACTACTTTTTCAGCGTCTTCAACTATCAATACCGAATTAGGGTATTTCATCATAAATGGTATAAATTCGGGTGTAGCTAACATATCTACCATATTATTAGGTAGGAAAATTATTTCTTTTTTTACTAAACCTGTAAGGTGACGAATATATGTTGTTTTCCCTGTACCAGGTTTTCCATGAAGAAGTATAATTCCCTTACCATCTTTTTCATTTAACTTAGTTAATATTTTTTTGGATAGGTGTTTAAAGTCGTTATTATAATTTTTATCCAGATTTAGAGGGTCTTTAGTTATGTCGAATTTTTTTAAGGTTAATCCGAATTCATCTCTAACAACCAGCCCAACTTTTTTGTTAAGGGCATCAGTTTTAAAGTCTTCTATTTTATCTATTATTGGTTTAGCTAAGTTTATCTTGGTGTAGTATATGCTTACCCAACACTCTTTTTCACTACTAACATTTTCTACTTTTATTATAAACTCCTGATGTTGTTTGGAACTAAATATTTGTACTACACCGGCGTTTTTACTATTAGTGTCCCCCTTATGTTCACCTGTAGATAGTAATTCTAGATATTGATTATTAATTAGGTAGTCTACTAATTTGTCATAATCAAAATTATATTCATATCTAATGTGGCTTGGGATTTTATTGTATTTGTCTCTAAAGTAAGGCCCTATGGGAAATTCGTCCACGTACACACCTTCATAGTATTGTATTTTTTCTTCTTTCATTGTGTTTAGTTTAAAATGGTAAATCATCTATCATTCGATAATTGTATCTACCTCGTGATTTAACATCTTGTAATTTGCCGGTTAATTTACATTCTTTAATAACTTGTGTTTTACCATAAATTTTTTCTTTACAAGCCTTTTTCATCTTTAAATTTAAGAGTTCTATAAATGGTTGTAAATGGGTTCCGAGGGCAACACCATTAAATCTGGTTCTGCTTTGTACGTTTACCATCTTTTTATCTTTCCCCATTGGTATGAACTCAGTGGTTATTCTTTTATCGTTTTCGTCTCTTAGAGATATTATACATGTATCTTTGTGTTCTATGTAAGACTTGACACAATTACTTTGTACATGACTCTCGTCTCTATACTCATAAGTGTCTCTTAACACTACTGGTGTCATTTTATTTCCCTCTATAGTGATTGGTTGTTGTATATGGTTTAAGAAATCTTTTTTATATATGTGTGTTATAATTGTGGATTTATTAATGTCGTCAACTAAATCTGTCCACTCTCTATGTTCTTGCACGAACTCTTCATAAGTCTTTGCTTTTAATTTTACTTTTATACCTTCCCTTTTCAATCTAGGTTTTAATCTACCTAAATGGTCTGACAATATGTCGGAGATAATCATACTAATATCTCTCTCCAACCCAATGTCTGCATTGAGGAGTGAATTTAATATCCCTACGAAGTTTCTTTTTTCTGGTAATGACAAATCAAGATTAAGTTGCCACCCCAAGTTATACTTCTCCCTTAATAGTTCTGGGTTTAACTCTTGTATGAGTTGTATTCCTAATGCTTCCTTCATAAGGCTATATGACATAACACTTATATCCTTATAGGTGTTAAATAACTTAACCGCGAA
>Ga0080013_1003999_pt1 | contig 14861 bp, 21 predicted proteins | sample ETNvirenome_6_85_FD_69236 | JGI IMG/M metagenome (GOLD analysis project Ga0080013, IMG submission 69236) | Marine viral communities from the Pacific Ocean - ETNP_6_85 (SPADES assembly) (version 2) | ecosystem: Environmental > Aquatic > Marine > Oceanic | place: Pacific Ocean | collected 2013-06-19
TTTATTTCTTGTGTCCCAGTATTTTGGGTTTGTTGTGAATTTATTTAGATTGTTGTTGGGTTGTTTTTCATTTAAATTTAGGGTGGATTCTATGTTTAACAAATTAAATGGGTCTAGTCTCCAGTATTTGAATGGGTTTTTAAGAACATTTGTTGTTCTCTTTCTTCCTATTTGTGTTGTGGTAGTTTTATATACATTATTATTAATTAAATCAAAAGTTACATGAACAATATTTCTTTGTTTCCAGAAATATTTGGCTCCACACTTTCTTCCTTTAACTATGGTATAGTTACTAATTCTTACCTTTTTAGTTATATTATCTTCTACTACTTTTTCTACAACACTAGTTACCCTTCTTACTTGTGTATTGACGAAGGGAGAAAAACATAATTTTCTCCATTCTTCGTCCGTTAAATTATTATGTTGTTTTTTAAACTTATACATAACAAGGTCTGGGTTGTCTCTAGTGCCCACATTAAATAAGTTTGTATTTTCTCCATCACGAGGAAGGGTATTGAACTTTTCATACTCTTCTGTCCAATACTCTTCGTGATTAAATTTTGTTAATAGGACTGTTCCCATATTAGACGTATGCTTCAGTGAGTTCCCATAACTTTTTGTTTACGTCAATTCTTCTGTCGATGTTGATGATTGGTCTTAATTTCTGCATTTTTTCTTTTTTATTATTGAATACGAGTCCACCTTTTATAAGTTTTTCTTGTACTACGTTGAATATTTTCCATAACTCGTCACCTCTATCTCCGGTTCTAACAGGGGAAAGTAAGTCTTCTACATTTAAAACTTCATTACCTTTAGGATAACGAGTTAATAATGCTTTAGTTGCAAAATCAATTTGTTGGTCGTCATTAAGTGTTACTAGATTTAACTCTTGTACTTGTGTGACTACTTTAGGTACTACTTGTAACATACCGTCCATAATCTTTCTAATCTCATCAAAACTATACCATTGGTGTTTAATTTTTACTTGTTCGAACGTCGTGTCTGCAATTACCAGACCATTAGAACATACCATCCTAAATAATCCTGCGTGTAATGTAAAAGCGTTTCTCCCATCATGTGAGTTAGTTAAAACTACCTCTGGAATAGAGTCTCCTATTTTTCCTACACTACCATTACGTAATCTAATCATATGTTTAGTAAACATAGCGTCTTGACTTTTTCTAGATTTTCTTTGTGAAGCGTTAAAAGGTTCCCAACCTAATTTAGACATATCGTCTAATACTGTAGCTGTAGATATAAAAGTATATTTGTTGGAGACTTTTTGAGATTGTGTTTTTGCGAATGCCGATGGGACTAGTTCCCTTAATTCGTCTTGTGAAAGTGAAATGTTATTTTTTGTCATATCTTTTGTAGTTTTTAATTTAAATTTGTACCACAAAGATAATCATTTATAGTGGAATAGACAAGAGGTTTGTTATTTTTTTTCTGGAAGTAATCCTAATACTACCATAAGTAGTGCTATTAATTTGGTTGCCCCTAAAGAGATGAGCATGAAAATGTTGCGGTCTATCATGTTATTGGTTATTAACCACCATACAGAACATATAGTCCATAGGCCCACTATAACAAATAAAAAAATGAATAAGTATATGGCGGTCCAAGCGAGTATTGTAAATTTAATATTATCTAACATTTTCTACTTTAAGTTTTAATTTTATATTATCCCCATAGACCGCTTTCTCAAGTGCGACATTAATGTCATAATCTTTGGTGAAGTCTTGTATTTTGTTCACAATGCGTTGAGTATCATAATCTTCTCTTAAGATTTGTTGTGCGTAAGTATCAGTGAACTCGTCTCCTGTGGGTGGGTAAGGTGGGACAGTGATGTGTATACCGTCTTCTTTGCAATGTACATTAACCCCAAGGTCTTGGGTTTTTAAATCTTTTTCTAGGGTTAATCTAAACCATTTATTTTTGTACCTTTCCATCATTTGATTTTCCAACCTGGGGAGCTGGATTATAGTCTTTACCTGTTTTTTTCATTCTTTCCATGTACTCACGAGTTTTCTTAATTTGTTCTTCGTTAGTATCTTGGGTTGTTTTTAATTTTCTTTCTGACATAATTCTTTTTTTTAAAGATAATAAAAAAATCCTATTTAAACAATAGGATATCTTTTAAAATATATTTTATTTTTTTGTTTCTCGTTGGTGAAAAAAATAACATAAGAGTTTACCTAATATTAATGATATGGCTATGATAATACAAAGTTTCATATTACTCCCAGAATATTAGTCCTATTATAACACCTATAATTGCTGAATATACTACCCATAAGGCTTTCGTTACATTACCTTTCCACGATATTAAATTATCAACATCTTTTAAGTTGTCGTGGTTTTCTTGTTTAAATTCTGTGTTTTTATTTACCTCCACTATGAGTCCACTGTCAGGGTTAAAAAGTCTTTTTTGGATTGTTCTTATTTCCCTTTTTAAAGATTTTTGACCTTCTTCTAAATCTTCTAATGATTTTTGTATTAAGACTATTTCTCCGTTTGGTAGTCCTTTTTTAATCTCCTGTAACTCTATTAGGACGTCATTTAGTATTTCTGCTTGGGTTTGTCTTGCCATTTTTTTAAATTCTCTTTATTATAAATACTCGTAGATAATATTAAAAGATTTAAATATATTTATTAGTAATGGAAAACCTTATTAAAGAAGACATAGATAGAATTAACGAGTTAATGAGATTAACGGAAGAAGATAATGTGGGGAGTTATATTGATTCTACTTATCTTAAGACTTCGGAACAGGCAGGAATAAGTGATGATGAGACTGCACGTATAATCGCTAGGACGATTCAGGATGCTATGGACCACAATATGAAGTTAGTTATGATAAGACCTGAATTCGTCAGTTTAGCTGACCAGATGATTAAAGAATACGATTCTGACCTTTTAGTTGGTACTGTTATTGGGTTCCCAAATGGTGATAATAGTCTTGGTGAAAAATTCGATGAGGCTATACAAGCTATAGAAGATGGTGTTGACGAATTAGATTATGTGATAAATTACAAAGCCTTTAAAAAAGGTGATGTAGATACAATTAAAAAAGAAGTTTGTGAGGGAACGGTTATAGGTATAGATGAAGGTTTGGTGGTAAAATGGATTATAGAATCTGCCGCTTTAACTAGTGACCAAGTGGGTGAATTAACAAGTTTAATTAGAGACATTGTAATAGAATGTGTTGGTGAACAAAAAGCTGGTAATGTTTTTGTTAAAACTTCTACTGGTTTCTACCAACCGGAAGATGGTAGTACGGGAGGTGCTACTGTGGATGATGTATCTATAATGTCTCTAAATGCAGGACCTTTGAAAGTTAAAGCTTCTGGTGGTATTTATAGTAGAGAAGATTTAGACAGAATGGTTGATGCTGGGGCATCTCGAATTGGTACTTCAGCGGGACTAGAAATAATAAGGGGTGAAAAAGCCGAGACAGATTACTAATGAAAAATTTAATTAAAAAAATATTAAACGAAGAAGTGGTAGATATTACCAATATTCAAGATGAGTTATTAAACATACCGTTAGAACTAAGACAACAACTCAAGGACGAGTTAGAATATATTGTAGATTCTTCTGGTGAGCCAACTTTCGATATTGAAGATGAATCACAAGAGTACCCATCTATAGATGAACAAATTTCATATAAAGGTATACCTGAAATTAAAGCTACAACTACTATGGGTAAATTAGTAAAATGGGTTAAACGTTATATAACTGATAAAGCTACTAATTTTTTAATTAATGCGTCTATGAATGAAATTAAAGACACTATAGACATATTGGATGTGATGGACCCAGAGTCTACTGAAGGTATATTTGTACCCAAAGCTATGTATTTAGGGGGTGGTATTGACTTCGCTAAAGACGCTGTTTCCTGGAGGGGACAAGTGGAAGAATTTTTTGGTCCTACTCATGTGGTAAAAGGGGATAGGTTATTACAATTAATAACTAATGGGAAACTCAACTATGATGACCTCTCTACACCAGCTTTGTTAAATCCTTTAAGAGCCGAAACAGTAAGAGATGAAGATGAGGAATTTCAATCTTTATTTAAAAAATGGAAATCTAATGAATTAAGTCCAGAAGATTTTCAAATCTTTCAAGAAAAGATAAGAGAACAAATTGTACACCAAGATTTATATATGTTACAGGTTTGTGATACTAACCTAATTAATTTCGATGGTACTGCTGGAGCCGGTACTTTTGGTGAAGCTCAAATATCCGCTTTAAAAAATCAACAAGTATTTTTATGGTTAACTAATGGTATGAAATTATCTAATGTGTCACCTTGGCTGATTCCTTCAATTACTAAGGTGTTGGTGGATGATGAGTTATGGCCTTTCTTAGAGAACTTTAAATAGTCTCGGACCTTTCAACAAATTCTTTTGTACAAAATATACCACAATGACATATTCCGTCTTCTGGTATTTCTATTTCTAATGCTGGTTTACATGGACATACTCTATTATCAGCTTTTCTTTTCTCTTCTTTCGTTTCTCCTTGTACAATAAAACAAGGACAGTATCTTAGTCCGTACTTTATCTTGTTATTAGTCAACCCCATAGCAATAGTCTCGTTAATCTCTGGGTCAGGATTTGGGAATAAGTTCATCTTATCATAAACCTTATCTACAAACTTATTTGTTTTTGCTAATTCTTTTTTAAACTGTTCGTCCATTTTCATATACATGTTTTACTACTGGGAATCTTAATGAGTGACATCCATCTTGATTTAATGTCTCTTCGAAGTATTGTACTGTTATTGTCTTACCAATTATAAGTTCTGGGGTTTTAAAGTACATCCTTCTTTCTGCTTGGTCGAATCCCGAACCCACACCTACATCACAACCTTTATGTTCGATTATAACATTACTTAACATTTCTTCTTCAACTTCTAATCCGTCTACAATAATTCTGTGTATAGAAGTTTCTATAGCTTTTACAATGTACTCTTCGTCAAAGAATTTTTTAACTTTTAAAAGGTCATTACTTCTCTTGCCCTTATACTCACCATCTTTACGTAGGATTAAGCCTTCCCAATTATTTTTAGTAGCAAGTTCTGCTAAGTCTTGGAAGTGTTCTTCTGATTCTACTCTCCATTGTTCTAAGACATCAATACATTTTAAGTGTTTTCCTTTAAAATTATATATCATGTTAAAACAGGTAAGTCTATCACTTAAATTACGTTCACTGTGTTGGGTGTCGAACTCTTCTAACATTAGGTAATCGAAAATCTTATACTTAGGGTTTTTAATGGTGTGGTCTTTTCTCTTAATCTCTTTCATAATCCCTTGGAAGTCTTCTACACCGTTTTCATCCACTATACATACTTCACCATCAAATACCATATTAGAGAGATTAAGACTCTCTATTTCCTTTCTTAGAGTATCTAAAGTGTCGAATGTCTTCCCTTGTCTTGAGTAGAAATTACATTCACCATTTTCATCTACTATCGCTAAACATCTTACACCGTCTAACTTTTGGGATGCGAACCATGTTTGTTTATTAAAATCAACTTTACCCTTTTGTTTATCATAAGAGTTAGCTAGTGCCACCTTAAATGTAGGTACACATCCTGAGATTGCTTTGTTGATTAGGTCCGCTCCCGTTCTTGTCTTTAAGTTCTTATCTAAAATACAGAATACTAAATCTTGTTGCCATTCTTCCATATATTCTACATATCCTTTTACATATTGTATTGCGTCATGTCCAGTAATTGTACGTTTAGTTAACGCGTCTAACAAATAAAATAAATCATGGTACCCGCCTCTACATTCTAATTTTTTATTCTTCTTTACTGTTGCACTCGTCAAGTGAAATTGTTTGAAGGGTGAATATGTATATTTCAAAACTTGGTTAATCATATAGTCATCCTTGTACTCTTTAATAATATCAATCTTATCATTAGTTGAGTTGGTGGATTTTAGTCTGTCCACAAAGTCTTGTATTCTTTTTAAATCTTTATTCTCGTTCATTTTATTAGTTATTTAAAGGTCAACACTCCAAACTTCCTTAGTTTTCTTATCGATACACCTTCCTTTTTTCAAAGTCTCTAATTTATCGAAAATAAAATTATCTAATTGTTTCTTGGTTTCAAAATTTTTATTTTTAAATTCACCTGTTAATGTTATGTATGCTATTCTATACCTCATTTTATAAATTTTTTGGTAGGTTAGTAATTGTACGAACTGAGTTAACTACCATGTCCCAATCGTAATCTTTTCCAAAGTGCATCCAAGTACCTTCAAAATCTGGTTGACCTCTACTAAATGAATCGTCAATTAGGATGTCCCCTTTAAGTAAATCTTTTCTATGTGTTAAAAACATTCTCTTGTTGAATTGAGGTACGTGTTTTAGAACCCAAGCTCTTTTTTGTGCCCATGACTCTGGATGGTCCCATGGAGGTGTCGTCGCGATAAATAAATCGTGACCCATTTCCGTCAATTGCTTTACAGCTTCTATTGCTCCCGGCATAGGTTCAAAGGTTGAGAAGTCGAGTACTAAATCTGGTCTATATACTTTTTTTCCTTCGGATTTTTCTAACTTTTCATGAGCTTTGTCAAAATTGGCTAGTACCCCATCCATGTCTATAAAAATTATAAGTTTATTCATTGTTAGTCTTTAATTTAGTAAGGGTGGCACATTTTTCATATTCTTCGGTTGAGATGAAATATTCTATCATAGTATCTAAATCTTCGTTATCATAAGTTTCGTCGGGTGGTATAAAGAATATAGGTAGTTTTGCTTTCTCTACAATTTCATCCATTGTTTTTTCACCCACCATTAAGTCATAGGAATTTATTATACCATTTTTTATAAAGTTGTCCATCTCTATCATACTACAAAGATAAGAAAAATTAAATGAATGACCAAACAATTAGGAATAAAAAATGTGGATTGTCGTTGGTGATTATAGTGCTAAGCCGAAAACAACTACCATTAGTAGAATGTAAATTACTGGTGCAATATCTATTTTTTTTACTTGTGTTTCCATATTAATAAATAATAGGAGTTAGTACATTCGATGTTAAGGAATTGTTAAATCTTAGTTAACAAATATTTATTAGCTGTGGGAACAGGATTCGAACCTATACGGAGCAGTTAGCTTAAAAGTTTATCCTCAATTCTCCGCCCGAGAGACAGTCGGGTGTGTCTGCCAATTTCACCATCCCACAATAAGAATTAAGATACTAATTGTAATTCTTTTTCTCGCATCTTTAATGCTCTAATTAACCTTGTTACACCTATACCACCACCAAATCGTGGGAAAAATTCATTATCAAAATATTCTTCTAATTCTTTTTCCACTCTTTCTTTTCCAAATAAGTCATATAACTTCTTTTTATATCCACCGTCAGAAATTGTATCAAAATAGTGTCTCATTTCTTCTATGTTGGTCGCTCTTTCTGCAGAACCAATTGTTTCTTGACCGTAGAGGATAACATCTACTTTGCTGAAGATTCCATCTTTGTCATGTTTCATATTCCAAAACGGTGAGGTTCTTTCTGGGAAGTTTTGGATGATTGTTGCTTGTCCATACTCTTCACACATCCTTCCTTCATGTTCCGTTTCTATAATATCTACACCATAATGGGTTGCTAGGTCTTCGTAGTTATGTAACGTTGGTAATGGTAAGTCTAGATATTGTAATAAATCTGATTCCATTCTAATTAGGTCACTTATGGTTCCTTTTGTTTCAAACTCAAACATAGGGAAAATGGTTTCATGTCTTCCTGGGATAGGATTAGGTTCATTTCTATATGAGGTACTAATACAAAAAACACCAGGAACGTCTGGTGTCTTAAGTAATTCATATTCTAACCACATTTGTCCTGTCTGTGGTAATGGCCAAACTTCATTAGTCCAGTTAAACTGTTCAACTGTGAATGGGTCCTCACATGCTGCGAGGATACTTAGTCTTGATTGCACTGGTACTTCTAAGAAACCTTTGTGCAAAAAAAATTCTCTTAGTTTCTGAACTAGAGAATTGTAATCTTTTGTGTTTATCATTTTTTTTTTAACCACACTTTGTAGTCAAAAAATTAATTATGGTTTATTTCATCCAGGATATAAATACATATAAAATTATTAAAAGTCAACACCCTCCACTATAAATTTAGGTTGCTCTCTTTTTTTCCAAGAATGTAAATGTTTTTTGCCGTAACTATAATACTTTCTGTAAGCAACCAAACTGTCTTCACCCATAAATGTGTGGGGCATTGCTAGTGTTGGTGGTGTGAAGTGCCCTTCAGGTATTAATGGTATGTTGTTAGATAACCACTCTAAATGTTGTTGGGTCTTATGTACCTTATCGTATCTGTAAGTGTATTCTTTACATAATTCTAAACCTAAATTACATAACCAAATATAATTTGATTTATTACTACGGGCCCAGATTGCTGATGGATGATTCTTATGTGTTGCTCTATAAGGACCTTCACTACCAGTCAACCAATGGGCTGTAGATAATAACTGAGCTGTTTCCAAAATCATTTTAACCACATGTCTATCCACATGATAACGTGCACATAATTTTGGGTTGTTGTCAAGATAAAATATATTCATATGACAAATATATTAAATTATTTTCTAATATACAATTTTCTATTCTGGATATACATTGTACCTCTAGGTATATAAAGTAATTCTCTACCCATTACATCATAAATTTTTCCATCATTAAATCTTTCAATAATAAATTCATTTATAGATACTGGATTACCTTGATTGTTAAATACTACCCAATTATTAATACCTTGGTCAAATATCAATGAATCACAATTGGTACATACTTCTAAAACTCCCATCTCCCAAAGCATAACGTCATAACAAACTTTAAGTGTATCTGTTATCATAACTTGAGGAAAATAATCATACATCCCGTCTCCTCCATAACATTGACCATTAGTACATATTTGCCACGATACCTCTAGTGAATCTGGAGTGTGAATTATGTTTGTTGTGTCAAGTCCTATATTAAATCCTTGACTGTGGTCGGTCCAATAAGTTATTGAATCACAACAAAAATAAGGTTGTTGTATACCCATTTTTAACCACATATTTGCATCCCATATCCAAGTTACACAACATGTATTAGTAACTCCCATCCCCCAAGTAATACAAGTTGTAATTGTATCAAAACCTTGTGAATTATATACTGTGTGAGTCAAACTCATACTATCTTCAGCTAATAATGAACCACAGTTTGAATTGGTACACCAGTAGTCAATAAATGTATTTACGTTGCTAACCTGTAATGTTAGTTGGGTTTGTGAACCTGTTGCTGTCATGGAATCACAAAGATTGATTTGTGCTTGTGTTTGTAGTCCAAGCATAACTAATAGTGCTAATAAAATTCTTTTCATTTTTTCTTTTTTAATTTAATTATTGTTCAATATAATAAATAGAAAAAATAGTTGGATTTGTCCACTATTATGTGATTTTTAAAGAATGGAATCTTAGAGGTTCAAATTACCTAATTAAACTAACTTGTCCTGTGTAGTGCTGGTTATGTGTTCGGATTGAATAGGAGTAGACCCCTATTTGGCACTTACTTCCATCCCATGGTGTATTGTTATTGGTTTCGTATACCTTACTTCCCCACCTATTATATATGACCATTGATTCTATATCCTCTTTATCGGCTCCATGCACATAAAAGGTCTCATTGTTGTTGTCTCCATTAGGAGTGAAAGAGTTGGGTACAAATATCTGTAAATATGGACAATCCTCCACAATAACCTCATGATATGATGTGTCACCTTCACACCCAAACCTTGTAGTATAAACAGACATTATGTACGTACCTATAGAATCTGGCCATTGTACTGTTATAGAGTTACCTTGGTTATATATTATTTCACCTTCTGAAATATCCCAATAGTATACCTTATCAGCATCATAACTTACTTGATAGTTTTGTGGTACTAGGTCTCCACAATTAGTATAAGTTTCCTGAGCTAATAACTGAAAGGGTAATAATATGAATACCCACCATTTCATTAGTAATGTTGTATTGGTCCTGTAACTGGTCCGTTGTTTACAACAACGTTAATCGTTGTATTACACCCTGCCATTGAATAAGTTAATACGTAATTTCCTACACCAGCTGTTGATGGTTGAAATGCATTTGCTACTACTCCTGTACCTGTCCATGTTCCTCCTGCAGGATTACCTACTAATGGAGTTGTTGGGTCTCCTGGACAGAATGGTCCGATAGCATTACCTGTTAAGTTAAGAACAAACACATCTAATAATACGGGGGTACCTGGACAGTTGGCTGCATTTGTCTCTATTACTTCCACCGCGTTTAAGTATAGTCCTGGGACTGCTCCCCAATCTACTGTTATGGAGTTAGTTCCGTTACCAGTTTGTAATGTTCCACCACCACCAGTAATTGTCCATTGGTATGTTGAGGTAGGTGTATTAGTGACAAAGTATTGTTCTCCTACTGCATTAGCACATACTGTGTCAGGGTTAATTGTTGTTTGACCAAATGTGAATATGGTCGTTACCATCATTATCATTGTGATAAAGAGGGTTAATAGTACTTGTTTGTTTTCTTTGTAATTCATAATTTCTTTTTTTAATAATGATTTATGTTCGACGTAATGGGTGTCACTACTTGAACGTTTCCGTTATATATGTTAAATGCTGGGTCATTACAACAATTTCCGTTAGCCCAACCACCAGTAACACAATCATCAAATACTTCCATACTAATATTTAAATTGTCTGGTGTACAGGTGGGAGCTACTGTGACTCTAAACCTCATCGTAAAGGGCCCAGTTGAGCTGGTTCCCCAACCCGTATTGCCTGTATTAATAAATCTCCATCCAGGCCCAAAATTAAACCCACTTGGGTATGTGTGTTGTAAATCCCATAGCCAGTTACCTGTGGAACCTGTGGGATTACCTGGAGTTAATAATGGTACCAAATTTGTCCATCCAGCTCCTAAGTTAATCTGGAAGGTATGAATCCAGTTTATATTTATCCCGGTAAAGTTCCCTAAAGTATAATTAACTACTACCACATCTCCCGGTTGATAGGGTCCCGGTGGTGTCAACGTAAAAGATTGGTTGGAGACACACTGTGAATAAGTGACAATAGAGAAGAATACTAATAATATTGTTAATAACTTCTTCATATATTATAAATATAGATAAAATTTTTATAAAAAACCAACTAACATACTCTAATACGGTTAATTTATATAAAAGTTTCGTAAATCATCACTACATATTCCAGCAATGTCTTGCTTTATCTCTATGTTGGTGGGTGGTTTAACCCATATGGAGGAAGGAGTTAGTGGTTTTCCGGGGTAGGTCCACAGATATCCTTGTGATGTGAGAGTTACGTCATCTTCCTGGTGCCAAAAACAGTGTACACCATTTTTTTGCATTTCATATAATGCGTCTATATTCTTTGCGTGGCACCAAAGTTTAGGGTTTTTCAAAAATAGTAAGTCTACAGCGTAAAGTGGGCCGTCATGCCCTAAAAAAAACCCATTCTTCCACCATACGTCAATTTCTACATCATATCCTTTTTCAAGAGTATCTTTAATATATTCAGGCATATTTTCAAACCTAGGTTGTTTGCCGGCTATATTACCTCTATGAGAAATTAATTTCATCTATTATTTATTATTTTCTAAATAATATTTCAAATCTTCTGGAGTTCCTAACCCCCACATCTTATCTATATTAAATGTTCGTATTTGTTTACCTGCTTGAATGGCCTGGTTAAATACAGGACAAACATAAAACTCATTATTAACTCTAATATTTTTATCTATCATCTCTTCAGCATACTTAACAAAATCTGAACCTTGTTTCCACCAATAAAATCCTACTGTAGCGATGTCCGATATCGGGTTCTTTTCCGCGACCTCAGTTACTAATCCTTGTTCGTTAATTTTAGCAAAACTCCATTTTGGGTGGGTGGCCTTAAATGAAACAATCCCTCCATCACATTTTGTTTCGTTCATCTTATACATAAACTCGTTTGAATCCCATTCAACAAATTGGTCCGAATTTGCAAAGAATAATGGTTTATCATTGTCAATATATTCTTTAGCTAGTAACGCGGTGCACGCAGCTCCTTCTGTTATACCGTCTACCTCTATAACTTTACATCCTGGGGTTATTAAATTTAATAAGGTATCTAGATTATACTTCTCTCTATGAGATTTTTGTACAATATAAATGAAATTAGCTTGGATATTTAGGTTTTCAACCACTACTTGAATCATTGGTTTGTGGTTTACTTCTATTAAGGGTTTTGGGAATGTGTATCCTGCTTGTTCAAATCTTGAGCCTGCTCCGGCCATGGGTATGAGTATATTTAGTGTATCATCGTGCCATTTTGGTGTTTTCATAGTATTTCCTTTTTCTATTTTATTTATTTTTTTAATTATGTTGTCGTATGTCACATCTACCGGACTACCAACTCTTAAAATATGGGATTTGCTTCGTGCAGCGGCTAATAATCCGTAGGGAGAATCTTCCACAATCAAAGTTTCTTCTGGTAACTTACTCATCATTGAGATTGCTTTCCAGTACATTTCTGGGTGTGGCTTGGAGTTTTGCACATCTTCATTTGATATTACTAAATCCATGTATTCCATAATCCCTAGTTTAGATAATACTGTTAAGCATGTCTTCCTAATAGAATTAGAGCATACCGCTAGTTTATATCCTAACTCAGTTAAAGATTTCATAACTGAGATTAAGTTTTCGTCTTCTTTGAGTTGTTTAAGTTTTTTTAAAGTGATTTGTTGTTTTTGTTCCCATATAGTTTCATGGTCTTTTGATGGTAGATTTTTATTGAGTGTCAGCATTTCCAGTTTCTGTACAGTTTTTAGTCCATCATAAGTACTTAAATGTTCGTTCCAACTAATCTCGTATTTCTCTCCTAAAGCTTCATTAAGTGCGTCAAAATGGATGTTTTTAGCTTCAACTAGTACTCCGTCTAAATCAAAAATTATTAACTCAATCATTGTTTATAGTTAATAGTTTTTCCATCATCTCTTCAGTGGGTGGTTTTGCATTACTTTTACCTTTCCCATCTTTAATGATTCTTACAGTAGAATATGGATTCATATTAAAATCATATTTCTCTCTAACTCTTTTAGACCATTCCACATCTTCTCCTTGCCCCCAAACTAAATTCTCGTCTAATGGAAATTCTTGCATCACATGTTTTTTTGCTATCCAGTACATACCACTTATGTACATATACTTACTTAAATGAGTCATTGTATAGGGAATCAACCCAAACCAAGGTAAAAAAGGTTCTCCCATTCCATGAGCGATTATACTATCCATGAAATTATTATTCCATCTCCACACAATCCAGTCATAGTATCTGTCACCATCTATATCTTTTATCTTATCCATCCTAATAAAAAAATCTTCTCCACTTTTTAATTGTCCTTCATACCACTTATCCTCAAAAACAACATAATCATGTAGGTATACAATGTTATCAAATTCAGCGTTTTCTGTAATTAAATTCTTTTTTCGAGTTATCCATGCATGTTTTACAGATTCATCAAATGAAATATTTCTGGTATTATCTCTAGTAATATCACAATCTCCCACTATAATAATTTCATATTCGGGTATATTTTGTTTTTCTATCGAGTCAATTATTTTATTAATCTGTTGACCCCCATTTCCAGTTATTATTCCAAATGTAATTTTCATAGTTTTATTTTTAATAAGTATAGTTATTTTTTTTTAAAAAAAAACCCCCACTTTAAATGGGTGGGGGCTCTCAGGAAGAGGTTTCAGTTTTTGTTTGATTTCTGTAAAGATTGCGGTAATCTTCCTTTCATATATATAAGCGGTTTCCCGCGAACAAGTTTCAATCTTCTGGGTAGTCAGAATCATTTTTGAGTGTTTGCTTGCCTAAGTCTCCACATAGGGATTTTTTTAATAGGTCTTCTACCTATCACCCCTGAGTTTTTTTATCAACAAGGTGGGGAGTGATGTCCACCTCTCTCTTCTATTAGTTAAAGTTGCCGAAGAGATTCTTTGGTCTACCCATTAGACCTTAATAGATTCATATCGAGCGGACCCGATAGTCTCCATCATCATTTTGTAAGGAGTAAGTTCCTCACAGCTTAAGATACTTTTCATGATTGAGGGTGAGAACCCTGATACTAATGCTGTTCCCATCTCATCGAAACGAGTTGGTACATTGTCTTGTCTGCTTTGGATATTCCAATAAACAATCCCTGGCATTTGGTAACCAGCTTCCTCATACATCCCTTTAATCATTTCTTGTGCAGTTGGGTTCCAATCTGATACACTATCCCAGTTTCCGCTGATTGCTGAATCAAACTCCATATCCGAAAGGATAAGAACCTTGGTTGGCATCTCCGATACTGGAACATTGTGTTTTACTGCTTGGTCCAAGATTAACTTAAACGTTGCTTGCAAATCAGTATTCATTCCCCAGTCTGCTCTCTCCAATTCACTTAGCCTATCGGCTAATGAACCTTCAAGTAATTGTAGTTGTGGCCTCGAAGAGAATGTTATAAAAGCGTTTTTAAAGACACCTTCGTTTCTCTCTGAAATATACATACCCAATGATGTTGAAACATCCATACAGGTAACGTTACCGTTTTTTCCTACTGGACTTTCCATTGAACCTGATACATCAACTACTGGTAATACTCTTTCGTTAATACCTTCCATATAATTTGGTAATGAGTCCCATTGTGCTTGTGCAACAACTTTTTCCCCACCATGACTAATGGATTTGGTGATATCGTAAGGGTATACTGCTCCAGAATTAATTGTTGTTGTACCCTCAATTAATCCTAGTTTATAT
>Ga0080013_1004000_pt1 | contig 14854 bp, 17 predicted proteins | sample ETNvirenome_6_85_FD_69236 | JGI IMG/M metagenome (GOLD analysis project Ga0080013, IMG submission 69236) | Marine viral communities from the Pacific Ocean - ETNP_6_85 (SPADES assembly) (version 2) | ecosystem: Environmental > Aquatic > Marine > Oceanic | place: Pacific Ocean | collected 2013-06-19
GTAACACTAATTAGTTTGGATGGTGAGATCATTTTGTGTGATCACATCGATCTGAGAAAACACAGGAACTTTTTTATAAAAAGTGAAAAGGTATTAGAATACTTTGATGCGATGGATCAACAACCGGTACAGATCTTTATTGAGCAGTCTTTGCAATCTTTTCGAACAGGATTTAGTTCTGCTGCAACTCTGGCTACTCTCTCTCGTTTTAATGGCGTTGTCTCTTGGCTTGCTTATCAACGGTTCGCTATAGAGCCTGAATACATTGCCGCCACTTCAGCAAGAAAGAAAGCAGGAATAAAAGTAGTTAGAGGAACTCCAGCGAAACAACAAGTACTAGCACATATCCTTGACACGGTGCCCTCTTTTGTGATAGAATACACCCCTAAAGGCAACCCTCGACCTGGAACGTATGATCGAGCGGATAGCCTCGTGGTCGCAAAAGCAGGATTAGTATGCATGAACGAGAAAAGTTAAATATCGCTCAGCAAGCGCTGGGACATTATATGAAAACGGGCAGTGAATTTTTATTTCATTGTCCTTTTTGCAATCATCACAAGTCAAAACTCTCTCTAAACTTCGAAAAGAACGCTTGGAAGTGTTGGGTCTGTGATGAATCTGGACGAAACATTCGTCGTCTGGTGAAAAAGTATGGGAACTGGTCCCTTCTAAAAGAATGGGATCGCTTCTCAAAGAAAATAGATTTTTCGGAGTTTGACGAGAAGCTCTTATCACAGTTCAGGGAGGAAGAACTACAACAAATCTTACAACTCCCGAAAGATTATCAACCTCTACACAAAAATAACACCCCAATGTCCCTCAAGAGGCCCCTAAACTATCTTCTAAGGCGTGGGTTGGACAAATACGACATCGCCTACTGGAAGATCGGCTTCTGCCCTTCTGGTGAGTTTGAGGGCCGTCTGTTGGTGCCGTCTTTTGCCGACGATGGCTCACTAAATTATTTCATAACAAGATCATATACTGAAAAAGTTTGGCCGAAGTACAAAAACCCGAAAGCCAGCAGAAATATTATTTTCAATGAGTTGTTTATCGACTGGGATAAGGACATTGTTATTACCGAAGGGGTATTTGATGCGGTCGTAAGTGGCCCAAACTCAATACCTATTCTTGGATCTACCCTAACTGAAAACTCTGCCCTGTTGAAGAAACTTATACAACACGATAGCACCGTTTATCTAGCTTTAGATCCCGATGCCTACAAAAAAGAATTAAAAATAATGCGTCTTTTACTTGACTTTGAGCTAGAAATCTATAAAATAGACATTAGCGGGTTTGAAGATTTAGGTTCAATGCCTAAAAACGAGTTTACGTTGCGAAAGAAGAAAGCAGCTCCAGTCCAATCACAGGACTTGTTCGAGCTAACAGCAAGAAATCTATTGGAGGGAATTTAATGAGATTTGTACACATTAGTGATACACACATACGAAACTATAAATATCAAAAAGAGTATCGTGCTGTGTTTTCACAACTTTATGAGAAACTAAAGGAACAAAAACCGGACTACATTGTCCATTGTGGCGACATTGCGCACACAAAAACACAGATTTCACCAGAATTCGTTGAGTTAGCCTCCGAGTTCTTGTCTAGTCTTGCGGATATAGCGCCCACTTATGTATTATTGGGTAATCATGACGGCAACCTCAAAAACTCCGCTCGTCAGGACGCTATTTCGCCCATTATAAACAACCTAAACCACCCAGATCTACATCTTCTCAAAGGTTATCAGCAAGTTGAGCTAGAAAATAACATTGTTCTTCATTCTCTTTGCGTTTTTGACAATAAAAAGAACTGGGTTCTAGAACCTGACCAGAACTATACCAACATTGCTCTGTATCACGGAGCAGTCCGCGGATCTGAAACAGACATTGGCTGGATTTTGGAAGGTGAGACAACAATGGCCCAGTTTCAGCATTTTGACTTCGCTTTTCTCGGGGATATTCATAAAACCTACCAAAAGTTGGACGACGAAGGCCGCGCACTGTATCCTGGGTCCACTATTCAGCAGAACTTTGGCGAGAGCAACGATAAAGGCTATGTTTTGTGGGATATTGAGGATAAAAACACCTTTTCTTCTCAACATATTGTTTTAGAGAACCCAAAACCTTTTATTTCTCTTTATCTCACGAAAACAGGCAAACTTCCGAAGGGAACTGCGCAATGGGTTCCACAAGGATCCCGTATGCGGCTCATTTCCGAGCACAACTTGCCTATTGCTACGCTCAAAAGGGCCGCAGACAACGCTCGTGTGAAATTTAAACCTGAATCTATTGCGTTCCTGAACAAATACTCAACGAAAAGAGGTTCTTCTCCTTCTGCTCACGGCGAAAGGATGAATCTGCGGGACATTGGTGTTCAGCAAAAACTAATGAAGGAGTATTTGGACGAATTCGAGTTATCCGAAGATCAACTACAAAAAGTTTATGATCTAAACGAACACATTATCACCCTTTTGAGTGAGGATGACGAGACAAAAAGAAATATTGAATGGAACTTATCTACATTGAACTGGGATAACCTATTCAACTATGCTTCTGAAAATAAAGTTGACTTCCAGAACTTTTCGGGTATTGTTGGTATCTTTGGTAAGAACTACTCAGGAAAGTCCTCTATTATTGACAGTTTATTATACACAGTCTTCAATAGTTCTTCCAAGAACGTCAGAAAAAATGTAGATCTTATCAACCAGAATAAAGACTATGGCTCTGGGGATGTTAGTTTCACTATCGGTGATAGAACTTATACTATCAGCCGTTTCAGCAAGAAGTATACAAAACGTCTTCGCGGCGTTGAGTCGGTAGAAGCAAAGACGGAACTTGACTTTTCGGTACATGACGAAGCCACAGGAGAAACAACTTCCCTAAATGGCACCACCAGAAATGAGACCGACGCAAACATTCGTAAGTATCTCGGCTCATTAGACGACTTCCTAATGACTTCTATGATGTCTCAAATGAACTCGCTGAACTTTATCAACGAAGGAACCACCAAGCGAAAGGAGATCCTGGCAAAGTTCTTGGATTTGGAGGTATTGGATCAGAAGTTCAGGAAAGCCAAAGAGATTTCCCAACTGAAAAAGGCTCAGATCAAGAACTTAGAGGGAACCAACTACGATCAATTGATCGAGAAAGAGAGCAAGAATGTTGCCACCGCAAAAAGTAATGCCCGTGAGGCACAGCATACCTGCGAAGGGCTGAAAAAACAACTGGAAAAACTAAACCAGCAAAAAGCAGACTACGAGTTCCAGATTTCTTCTGGAAACGAGATAGACATCAACATTACAGAAGTGGAGGAACGACTGTCGCTTCATGAAAACGAGGCTGGAAATAGTCAAAATAAACTAACAGCCCTCCACGAGAGTATTTCCAATGCCGAGAGCAAAGTAAAAGAATACAATGACTTTATCAAAGACTTTGATGCTGATACCCTCCGTGAAAAGAGAGAGATTTATCTCGAAAAAGCCGACGATCTAAATGCTCTCGCTTCTCGCATCCGGGAAAAAGAAAGTGAGCGGGAGCAAATACAAGCAAAGAAAGCGCTTTTGGAGTCTGTCCCTTGTGGAGAAGAGTATGCTCAATGTAGGTTTATCAAAGACGCACATTCAGCAATGGAGTCTTATGACGTTGTAGATCAGGCTATTCGCATTCTCAAAGGTAATGAAGATAATGTAAGACAACAAATAAAAGCATTGAGCATTGAGGAAGCAAATAAACTTCTCGCTGACTTTGACATCGTTTTACAAGATCGTCAGAAGTTAGAGAATACTATTTCCACAAACAAGTCTTCATTACAAATGGTTAAGAATGCTATTATTCATAATAAAGAAATGGTTGAGGTTCTCAATAAGAAAAAAGAGATCTACAAGGAGTTTGAGGAACAGATCAAAGTTATTGAGGTTGTGAAGAGCAAACTAAAAGAAACAAATACAGAAACTTCTGAACTGAAAAGAACTATTGACTCTTGTACAGATACATTGTTGGCAAGTCTCAAAAAAGAAGCCGGCGCCGAAGAGCGACTGAAAAACGCAAGACAACAAAAGGCCAAGTTGGAGAAAGCAAGAAAAGAGTTCTCCACTTATGTTTATCTTATGCGGTGTTTCCACCCGAATGGTATTCCGTACGAGGTAACAAAGAAGTTATTGCCAGTAATTAACGCCGAGATCGAAAAGATCCTGGAAGGTGTTGTAGATTTCCAGATTTACTTTGAGGAAGACGGTAATAAACTAAATATTTTCCTAAAACATCCAAAATACGACGCAAGACCAGTCGAGTTAGGTTCGGGAGCAGAAAAAACTATTGCTGCTACTGCTATTCGTTTAGCATTACTGAATGTGTCCTCATTACCCAAATCTAATATATTTATTATGGACGAACCAGCGACAGCATTGGATACAGAAAACATGGACGGCTTTATCAAAATCCTGGAAATGACAAGGACCCAGTTTGATACAGTATTTCTTATTTCCCACCTTGATGGACTAAAAGATATTGTAGATACAGAGATTATTATTGAGAAAAAGAATGGGTATGCTTTTGTAAATGTATAACTATTTATATTAGCCAACTGGAGGATATTATGAGTTGTGAAAATTGTGAGTGTGCTACACCCGATCAAAAGGGTGCGTTAGATAGATGTATGGAGAAAGTTATTTCAAGGAAGTTTCTTGCTTGGATAACCGCGACAGGTTTATTGGCTTTTACGTCAAACCTAGATGCGGATAACTGGATTATCGTTACTTCTATTTACATTGGTGGTCAAACTGTTATTGACACCGTAGAACGTTTGAGGAAATAATGACGAAAGTTCTAATGTGGCTAAAAAAGAACTATGCCTATGTGGCGTTTATTTTAGGGGTATTTTTGGTAGGTCTAATGTTTGTTGGAGATCCCAGTTCCTTGCGCAAAAACTTGCGTAGAGTCCAGGAGCGCTATGAAAGGCGTATGCGACAAGTGCGCGCAGCGAACGCAGCCAAGGAAGAGAAGAAAGAAGAAGCCCGCGAAAGCCACGAAGGGAGAGTTGAGGAGATCAACGAGACCAAAGAAGAAAAACTAGAAGAGTTGGAACGAGAAACCGAAGAAAAGAAAGACGAACTGGTTGCCCAGGACGTTGAGGATCTCGCCCGTCTCTTTGAAGAGCGCTTTGGTTTACGACACCGAGCCGATCGCGTGAAGAAGGAAGAAGATGAATAAACTAATAGCAGCTATCTGCTTATTGGCAATGTTTATGCCGACAGCAGCAATGGGACAGGATATGATCTGTTTCACACAAGAAGAAGCCGCAGAGATTATCACGACTTGTGATGAGAGTGTGGAGATCTGCCAACTAGAATGCGAAGCAGTAGTGGCGGTTATGAACTCTCGCTTGGACCTAGCGGAAGAAGAACACGAAATAGACGTTGCTGCTCTTAATACGCAGATAGAAACCGAACAGGCATTTTATACCGATCTTATTGACGCAAATGCGAGAATGTTCGAGAGAAGAGGAAGAAGGCAGAAGATAAGAACTGCTTTTGTTTCCGGCGCCGTAGGGTTGGTTTCAGGTGTGGTATTGACCGTAACACTCGTGACTTTATCAGGAAGGTAAAAAAGTATGTTGAAAGAATCTTGGAACATTTTTGTTGAATCTGTTGGAAAATATGATAAACTACAAGAAGACCGTCTATTAGAACGCGAAGAGAAAAAAGAGAAGATAAGAAACACTATCTTATCCAAAGACTTCTTCAAGCAACATGATGCCCTATCCGGAAATGTCTGGGAAAGAGGCGATAAACTAAAACTAGAAATAAAAAGAAAACTACTAAGAATAGCATATGGATTTGCCAGACAACATAACATCCCTCCTGGAGCGATTACCGACATTTACTTTACCGGATCCCTCGCAGGCTATAACTACCATCCTGATTCTGATATTGATCTCCATCTTGTTGTCGATTTCGAAAAAGTTAATGAAGACGGCGATTTGGTGCGGGATCTTTTTAATTCTCGCAGATTGGTTTGGAATGATAGACATCAAATTACCATTCTAGGACATGAGGTAGAGATTTATGTTGAAGACGTTGATGAACAGTACGATGACCAATCTAGGCCGATTTATTCTTTGGTCAGCGGTGATTGGGTTCGCCGTTCACAAAAAATTGAAGGAGACTTTGACTACGCCGCGGCAATGAAGAAAGCACAAGTACTTATACACCAAATAGAAATTGTTGATGCTCTTCACGGCGAAGGGAAGTATGTTGAGGCGTTCAGGCACTCCACTCGCATTTTTGAGAAGTTGAAGAAAATGAGAAAAGCAGGACTGGTAAGAGAAGGCGCTTACTCTCCTGAAAACATCGCATTCAAGATTCTTCGCAAGCAGGGATACATTGATCATTTGGGTGAAATGAAAACGAAGTCCTATGATGATATGTTGAGCATCCAAAAGTGATACACATTACAGTGGGAAAAAGTAATAAGGATACAAAGTATTCTGGTAATGTATTGATCTTCAAAGATCCCGATACCTTCCTTCTCCTCCAAAGAGCAGCTGCAGACTACTGGATGCCGAATCGGTGGGGTCTTGTTGGTGGTCACATAGAAGAAGGTGAAGCCCTCCGCATGGGAACTTGCCGAGAAGCCAAAGAAGAGTCAAACTTGGACATAAAACCCCAAGATCTCACTTATCTTTATGAAGTAAAAGATCGTATAAGTTTTTTTACAACAGATAAGTTTTCGGGAGAAATAAAAACAAACCCAGATGAGCACCAAGATCATAAATGGTATACCGAAGAAGACCTAAAAGATCTAGAACTTACACCAGACATAGAAGATCTGGTAAAGAAATCCAAACAAAAACTTTATAATGTTACCACTTGATAAAGAGAAGCTAAATAAGATAGCACAACTTGAGAAAGCAGTAAAGGACCGCTGGGGCAATGACGCAATCCAAACTCCGCAATCTACTTGGACTGACGAGAAAGAGCAGGACTATAAGAAGCAAACACAACAACTTGCCGAGAAACTTCAAAATAATCATTCCGAAGAGAAGATAGATCAGGGCGACTTTTTTATCACCAAACGACTACTTAGTAAAGAAAGCAAAACTTACTGTAAGGCTTGCGATTCTCAAATCCGCACCCTAAAAGATGAAGTATACGACAAGAAATGGGATTGTTGTTATAGATGCTTCATTGACTATGTAGAAGGTAGAGAAGAGCGCTGGAAAAAAGGATGGAGACCAAATGCAGATAAAGAAAACACGACTTAAGCAGATCATAGCCGAAGAAATCGCAAGATTTGATACTCTCTCGGAAGAGGAGAAGGTCGACGAGGGCCTTTTTGGAAATATAGGAAGAGGCGCATTTGGCCGCCGCGCCCAGTCCTCCCGGCGCACCGGGGGCGCAACCCCAACTGCAGACGATACTGCGGAAAGAGCAGCCGACGAACTAGAAAAGGCCGGAAAAGAAGTAGGTCTTCGTGGTCAAGGTGCAAAAGCATACGACCAAGCCATGACCTCCGCTGCACTAATGGATAAAGAGGCTAGTGAAAAAGATTATCGTCGGGTAATGGATTTTGTAGCCAAGGCCGACTTGGCTTCAGCTAGAGAAGTGGAGAAGGCATCTACGGATGTACTAAATAAGGCTTTGGAAATTTCCCCCGATCGTCTTTTGGGAGATCAAGATTTTATTAGTAAGATCGTAAAGCAAGTCAAGCATTATCTAATGACAGGCCGCGGCGAAGCCGGACCAGGGAAATCGTCTTATCGGCCTACCCTCAAACTCAGCGCCGACGATTTGAGTTTAGATACGATGTCTCAACCGGCAATTCAAGCTATTGAAGAAGCCATCGCGCAAGTATTAAAAGAGGAACTATAATGACACCAGTTCAAGCACTAGCACAAGCATCCGCACATTGTTACGATGGTGCCGTCGATGCGAATGGAGAAACACACAAGATCGGTTTGCGCCGAGAAGAAGGGCATCCTGTATACGACAGCCGACAGATTGATGGGTTCAAGGTTCGTTTTGCGGGACCTATAATGACTATTACTTATCAAACTGATATCAAGCTTCGTGAAGTGTATGCTGGTGGCTTTGAGGAAGAAATGGAAAGAGTTATGGCTGACATTGCTAAATACCTTTCAAAGTCTGCCTCTAATATACTCGGTAAGCGTGTTTCACTAAAAGAAGAAGGCGAGATAGACGTTCTTGTTCAGTCAACTTCGAATGTCCGTGTTTTTGCAACTGCTCTCAAAAAGTACAAGATAAGCGGTATGAAGGGTGTCGATTTTCATCCGCCGATACCCGCTCAAGATCGCCTAATGGAGACCTATCGCAGCTTCGCGAAAGCCCGTACGGAGCGATAAGAGGTGTGCTTAGCAGAGAGCAAACTGTAAAAGAGATTATCAAGTGCGGTAAAGACCCGAATTACTTTATCGAGAACTATGTCCGCATCTCTCACCCTGAACAGGGTCCTATTCCGTTTCATACATATCCTTTCCAAAAAGATCTTTTAAGAGACTTTGTTGACTATCGCTTCAACATAATCCTAAAAGCTCGTCAGTTAGGAATCTCAACAGTCACCGGAGCATACGCCGCGTGGCTTATTTTGTTTCATCGAGAAAAAAACATTCTCGTTATCGCCACAAAACTATCTACTGCTGGTAACTTGGTAAAGAAAGTTAAGTTTATGATCAAGAACTTGCCTTCTTGGTTACAAATAGCAGATATATCAATAGATAACAGGAACTCGTTCGAGCTATCAAACGGCTCACAAATAAAAGCATCTTCAAAGTCGGGCGACGCTGGCCGTTCGGAAGCCTTGTCCCTTCTAGTGGTTGATGAGGCCGCCCACGTTGAAGGTTTGGACGAATTGTGGAAAGGTCTATACCCCACACTCTCCACGGGGGGTCGTTGTATTGCTTTATCAACGCCAAATGGGGTCGGCAACTGGTTTTATCGTATGTACATTGATGCCGATGACGATAAAAATGATTTCCATCCCACAAAACTAATTTGGGATGAACATCCAGACCGTGATGAAGAGTGGTTTGAAAAAGAGACAAGAAACATGTCTCCAAAAGAGATCGCACAAGAGTTGGGGTGTTCCTTCTTGGCTTCTGGTGAAACTGTTATTGATCCAGAAGAGTTAGAATGGGTTCACTCCACCATAGAGGAGCCACTTTATCGCGATGCTTTTGATAGAAATCTTTGGATCTGGGAAGAATATGATCCCACTAGCAAATATTTTATGAGTGTTGACGTTGCGAGAGGCGACGGCGAGGACCATTCCGCATTTCACGTTTGGAACATTACTACAAATGAAATAGCAGCAGAATATCAAGGAAAACTAACAATAGATATGTATGCCAATCTTGTTCACCAAACAGGAAATCGCTACGGTAGTTGTTTGGTTGTTGTAGAAAATAACAATATTGGCTTTATGGCGCTTGACAAGTTGAAAGAACTCCAGTATAATAATCTCTATTATTCTAAAAATGATCAATACATACAAGCAGTTCTAGCAGAAAGTATAGCAGGATCAACTGCTGGTTTTGCCACTTCACAAAAGTCACGTCCTCTTATCATAACTAAGATGGAGGAAATGATAAGAAACAAACTAGTTACTATTAAGTCTAAAAGACTATTTAATGAGTTCAAAACATTTATCTGGAAAAATGGTCGCCCCCAAGCGATGCGATCGAAGCACGATGACCTTGTTATGTCCTTCGCAATTGCCTGTTGGATTAGGGATACAGTCTTTGAGGAGAGTGCCTACAACCGCGAGAAATCAGAAAGTATGTTGAGCGCGATCAAAACAAGCAACAAGACATTCAACTCGGCAATACCAGGAATGGTTGGTTACAGACAAGTTAGAAAAGACAATCAAGCAAGAGAAGCACAAAAAATACAACAAGAGTATATGTGGTTATACAGAGGCTAATAAATGGCTTATAAGAAGACAATAATTCCAAAAAAGACTGGCGAGAACCCAAGAAACGCCGAAAACCCGCTTTATAAAGCGTTAACAAAACTATTTTCCGGTCCTATAGTTGATTATAGACATCAGCAAGTCCGTAGATACCGGAGAAAGGCGTTAGATAAGTTCAACTGGACGTCTGCAACGGGCAAAGAGTTCAAGAAGTCAGAATACGAAAAGAATTATTCGTTTTATGGCGACTTTATGCTCAACCAAAACCGCAATGAGCGGTATTTGGACTTCGATCAGATGGAATACACACCAGAACTAAACTCTGCGTTGGATATATATGCTGATGAAATGACAACGAGCACCGATGTGCGTCGTATTCTTACCGTAGATTGTACAAATCAAGAAATAAAGACCGCATTAGAGATACTTTTCTATGATATTCTTAATGTCCAGCTGAATCTTTATGGCTGGTGTCGCACAATGTGTAAATACGGGGACTTTTTCCTCTATCTAGACATTGACGAAGCGATTGGCATTCAAAATGTTGTTGCTATCCCGATAAACGAGATAGAAAGGCTCGAAGGTCAAGACGAAAACAACCCCAACTATATTCAATACCAGTGGAACAGTGCTGGGTTGACTTTCGAGGACTGGCAGATAGGACACTTTAGAGTACTGGGTAATGATAAATTTGCCCCCTACGGAACTTCGGTTCTGGACGGAGCCCGTCGTATTTGGAGGCAACTAACATTAGTAGAAGACGCGATGATGTCTTATCGTATTGTTCGAACTCCAGAAAGAAGGGTGTTTTATGTTGATGTCGGAGCCGTTGCCCCACAGGACGTTGAGACATACATGCAGCAAGTCATGACCACTCTCAAAAAGAACCAGCTGGTAGATTCTGATAGCGGACGAGTTGACTTGCGTTATAACCCGATGTCTGTTGAGGAAGATTATTATATTCCCGTTCGAGGCGGCGCCCAGGGCACCAAGATCGACACGCTCGCCGGCGGCCAGTTTACTTCGCAGATCGAAGACGTAAAATATCTTCGTGACAAAATGTTTACTGCGATCAAGATTCCGCAAGCCTATTTGACTTCTGGTGATACCGTAGAAGATCGCACTTCATTGTCTCAAAAGGACATTCGTTTTGCGAGAACTATCCAAAGACTACAAAAAGCAGCCGTATCGGAACTTACAAAGATCGGCATTGTTCACCTTTATACATTAGGTTTCAGAAAGGCTGATCTGACTTCATTCAGCCTGAAACTGAATAACCCTTCTCGTATTGCGGAACTACAAGATCTCGAAATGATGAAAACCCAGTTTGAGGTTGCCTCTGCTGCTACCGAAGGTTATTTCTCCAAGCGTTACATCGCAGAGAACATTTTCAACATTTCCTCCGAAGAGTTCCTTCGCAATCAGCGAGAAACGTTCTTTGATCGGAAGTTTGCTAGTCTTCTCGATGCCGCCGCCGCCACCGCAGATGCCACTACTGAAATGACCGCTACTGGTGGTGATCTAGGTGGTTTCGGCACTGAAGAACTCCCAGCGACAGATGAACTCGGTGGTGAAGAACTTCCCGCTTTGGAAGCACCCGCAGAAACGGAAGTTGAGCCCGAAGAAGACATTCTCAAAGTAGCCCCAGGAAAGCGCGATGATAGCGGGAATACACTCACAACCACTGAAGCCTCTAAGGGCAAAATGTATCGACCCAAGAAAGATGGACGCCGAAAGGCAGTGCGAATGGGAATGAAATCCACAGCCAAACCAGAATACGCTCTCGGTAGCACTTATCGGTCCAAAATAGGGGTTCCAAAGCCCTCTGAACTGATGGGTCCGCTTTTTGAGGGGATGGTTGAGGAAGAAGAGACTAATTATTTAATGGAGGATAGCTTTTTAGAGCATTCCGAAGATGTGCAACGTATTATCGACGGAATGGAAAAACGAGATGATAAAAATGAAATATAATAAGAAAAGAAACACCGCTTTTCTTTATGAAGCCCTCGTTAGGGAGCTAACAAAGGCATCTGTTGATAATGACCCCGATAAGGCAAACACTATCACAGCAGTCATAAAAGAGCATTTTAAGAAAGGAACCGTCCTTTATCAAGAACTGAAACTCTACAAGAACCTATTAGAAACCAGCGGTCTCGAACCTCATTTGGCAGATAGACTTATCCAAGAAAGTAAGTTCTCATATATGATGATGGACCGCAAAAGTGTTTTCAATTCCCAGACAAACCTTATGTATGCCGTCAATAAGCATTTAGGATCCGGGACCTATTCCAACTTTATACCAAATTACAAAGAGTTAGGTGCTATTCACAACATTTTACAAGGAGTTGAGGATACCAAGTCCCGCGTTTTGCTCGAACACACCCTCGTTGAACGACTTTCTACGAAGGGAGAAGAGAAAGAATCAAAAGATTACAAGCATTTAGATAACCTTTCTTATCGCCAATTCGTAAAACGATTCAATACCGAATACGGCTCTATGCTCTCTGAAGGGCAAAAAGTTATTGTTTCCAAGTTTATTACTTCATTTATTGATGAAGGAGCAGAATACAGATACTTTATTTATGAGAAGTTGAATGAGTGTAAACAAGCACTTGAAAAATTTAGTTCAGAAAACCCCACCATAACCGAGGGTGTAGAAACTATTATGGAGAAGTTCAATAACTTTACAAACATTCCTCTAAATGAAGAAACGCTTTTAGAAGTTCTAAAACTACAAAGTCTTATAGAGGAACTCAATAATGGCGATTAATATCACAGTAGGTTCAGAAGAAGTTGAGACAGAAGAAAAGGAAGTTCAGCGGACTATTTCTCTCAAAGCAAATAAGACTTTATCTGGTGATATTATTATTCACGATCATCCCGATCTGCAAATTGTTGTTTCGAGAGCCAAAAACAAGATCATTACCTACCCCAAACTAGAAACCGGTGATCATACTTATTATTCTCAAGAAGATCTTTTCTCTTATCTGGCAGACAAGGGTGTAGTTGGCCATGACGCAATGCAGGGCGGTGTCCTTCTCGGATCCATGGAAGCACTGATATTACAACCGAAAGAGGGTTCCACAATAGATCCCATTCAGGTTGTGTTATCAAAAATCTATGACTACCTACAACTTGACGAGCCGAAGTTCGCCCTCCGTCAGAGATTCCAGGACGACGAGACCGATCGTCTTATGGATCCCGATGTCAATACTGAACTTGGTGACGTCCAACATTACGAGAAGAAAGGCTCCATGGATCCTCGTTTCGCAAGAAGATACTACATCACCTATCACTTCTAATGGTTGAGTTACTATCTTTTATTCTTGTCTGTTATGGACTGACCCAAATTTTAGTATTTGCGGATGTCTTCAACTCGATAAGACCCAAGTACCATTTTTTCCATTGCCCTATGTGTATAGGGTTTTGGGTGGGCGTTGTCGTATGCTATTTTATGTTCTCAAATGACTCCATAGATCTAGTGTTACACGGCGGTTTATCTTCTGGAACTTCCTATGCATTATGTATGTTATTTGGAGATCAAGGAATAAATGTTAGAACTTACAAAAATTGATACTATTTACTATAAAAGGAGGCTATACAATTGTTTTGGAATAGAAAGTGGGCATTACAACCTGTGCGTCGTTGCTGTAAAGGATCTTGACTCGGGCGGGTGATGCCCGCAAAAGGAATAAATAAATGTCTAAAATGTTATTAAGAGAATACTACGAGTTATGTGAGGGAGGGGTTTGCCAAGATCTCCTTACCGAAGCAGAGAAACGCCGCGTGGCCGAGGGCGCCATTATTCTTAGTGGCTGTCTACAAAAGTATGACGAGAAAAATGGTAATGGACGAGTATACCCCGAACGAACACTCCGTCGAGAAGTAGATAACTACAAAAGAGTAGTTGATGATCGTAGAGCCGTTGGAGAATTAGATCACCCTGACGATTCAGTTGTGAACCTAAAAAATGTTTCCCATCTTGTAACAGACATTTGGATGGACGGAAATAAAGTAATGGGTAAACTAGAAGTTCTACCAACACCTTCCGGAGACATTCTAAAAGGACTTGTAAATGCTGGTGTGAAAATAGGTATTTCATCAAGAGGTTTGGGATCTGTTAGAGAAGCGCGCCAAGGGACAATGGTAAATGACGATTTCCAACTTATTTGTTTTGATATTGTCCAAGAACCCTCAACACCAGGAGCATACATTGGACCTACTTCCAGACCTTCTACACGAGTTTATGCCGAGGGACTTACAAAAGAAGCCCTCCGAGAGACACGAGATCAGATCATTCTCTCTAAAATACAGGATTTAATTTCATAAAATGGATAAGAAAGAGCTAACAAAAATTTTAAAACCTCTAATTAAAGAGTGTGTAAAAGAGGTAATAATGGAAGAGCCCGGTGCTCTCTCTCATATTATCAAGGAGGTAGCCCAAGGCATGGGCGCTCAACAACTTGTCGAGAACAAACAAAATAAACCTATAAAACAATTTATGAAGAAAGCCCGCCCGAAAGTAGATTTACAAGAACAGCGTAAAAAACTAATGGATTCCATTGGAGGATCCGATAAGTTTAACGGAATGAATCTTTTCGAAGGTACCACACCAACCCCCACACAAAGCGGAGAGTCACAAAAATTCGGTGCATTAAAAGATAGTGATCCCAATGACTCTGGGGTGGATTTGTCAGCATTTGGTCTTTAAGGAGAATAATGAAGAAGTATAATCGCAAGAAACAAAAGAATGGTCTAGAAGAGTATGACCGTAGGCTCGATAAAAAGAGAAAAAAGTACGGAAAGAAAATAAATGCCCAAGACTGTATTGAACCTTACCAAGTTTATGTGAGGGAAAATCAAGTCGAGAGAGCATACAAGATTCTGGAAAGAATGCTCAAAAAAGATCGAATAATGGAAACTTACCGAGA
>Ga0080013_1004001_pt1 | contig 14848 bp, 10 predicted proteins | sample ETNvirenome_6_85_FD_69236 | JGI IMG/M metagenome (GOLD analysis project Ga0080013, IMG submission 69236) | Marine viral communities from the Pacific Ocean - ETNP_6_85 (SPADES assembly) (version 2) | ecosystem: Environmental > Aquatic > Marine > Oceanic | place: Pacific Ocean | collected 2013-06-19
GTCTTATGGCGTTTGATCTTTGAAAGGGTGAAAGGTTTGGATCAAACGCAGCGAACACAGCATCTTCAAAACCTTTTATTGCTTCACGGGGCAGCGATGGTGAGACCTCCTGGACCAATTTACTTATCGTCTTTTCTAAATCTTTTGGTGCGTCTTCTATTCCTCTCCTGGCTGCTTCAATAAATTTGGCTAACGCTTTGCCGGCGTCGCTCTTGCGGAGTTCCCTAATAATCTTGGGAGCCACATTAGTCGGCACTATGACCCTGGGTGAGAGCATAGTAAGCCCTTTCGGCAGACCAAACAAAGCACCAACACCGGTAAATCTCCCACCTGTCTCAAAGATTTTTCTTCCTTCTTTGATCCCTCGTTCAACTAACCGCTGTGTAATCTCCATAGCCACAGCCTCCTTGACGAGGCGCTGACCGACGCCTACCATACCTGGCTGTGGGCGAGATAGGTTCGTCATCTCTCCTGCTTTCGGCGTTGGTTGAACGGGTTTTCGGCCAAAGGCAGTCGGCGTGATGTCCCCTCTGGTCCTCGGCAAAATCCAATTTAGCATACCATCCTGGCCCACGATGCCTTCTCTCCCGGCCGTTACAATCTGCTTGACGATAATAGGAGTTTGGTATGTCTCGTCTATGGCTTTGTTTATTTCTTCATTTAGGTTCCTCACCAGGAGTTTCGCTTTCTCTTTGGCTGCCTCCTTCTCTATCTCTGGGACGGCAGCAATCCTTCGTGTTAGTTCTAACTCCTCAACCTCTTTGGTGACCCTCTGGCTCTCCGCAGCAAAGCGAGCCCTAACGAGCGGCTCCACTTTCTCCCGCTTTCTAATAGGAAAATAACCTTCTAACTTTTTGCCTGCTGAATCAATAAGATCTTTTAGACCAAAGCCTAACTTGTCCGCGTTGGTGCCCGGCTTGATGCCCGCTCTCTCTAATAAATTTAGTTCCTCTTGCGTGAGGTCAAATGCCTTTTCTTCTGTGAGGATCTTATCAACTAATTCTTTCACAGGTTTATTTAGTGGCCCAGCCTCAACGATTTGGATACGAGCGTCAAGGGGGCTGATTTCCAGCGCCTCTGCTATGGCTCCACGAGCAGCAGTAGTGCCTGCTGGATCGGCAGTATTATGTAAAACATCATCAGCAGCGTCGGCTGTTTTGCTCCAACCTGCGCTCTCGGCAGTAGCCTTCCCGGCACGAGCGGCTTTCCCTGAAAATTTCCAAGCAACTTTCCCTGCGGCACCGATGTACATATCAAGGGGCAAAACAAAAGATACTCCAAGACCAGCCCACCAAGCCTTATCCCCAGCATACTCTCCCCAAGCCTTCGCTTCCTTTTCGTCCAGCCCCCACTCCAAGACAGCACGAGAAGTAAGTTCAACGGTCTCCTCGGCTACTTCCTCAATACCCCTTGCTTCTCGCAGGTTATCAGCCCACCTATCTTCAAAGGATTTATTTTGTTCTAATCCCTCTATGTCTCCTCGCAGTTCAGGGCGACCAATAACAGCAAAGTCGGGCAAGGTGTCGGCAGCAAGTTCTTCCCAGAAAGCAGTTACTCCTGTCTCAAAAATAAGAAGGTCTCTCAATACCGTCGCAACTGCTCGCTCTCTTACGGTCCCACCATAGGGCGTGTCTTCCGTCGGGGTGTGTCCCATTATGTATTGCTGTAAGATGGGACCAAAGGACTTCCAGTAGCCTCCACTCACCTCTTCCATAGACGCACCCGTCTCACCACCAGCCTCAATCATAAAGGCTTTGAACTCTTCATACTTGGCTGGGTCTGTCTCAAATTCTTTTAGTTCAGTAGGCGTCCAAACAGCCCCCGGACCTGGCTTGGGGATAGAACCATCAGCCAGGCCTGCTTTGAATTTCTCGTAAGCCTGTGGGATGAAAACATCTTGGTAGGCTGTGACTTGCTTATCTCGTTCTTCTTTGGATAAGATAGTTTTAGTTTTCATAGCCGCACCCACCTTGGGTGAGACCCAACCCACCGTCCAGTCAATAAGGGAGGAAGCCCAAGTGGGCTCCATAACTGCTCCGGTTATGTCTCGTGGATAGTCGGCAACATTTATGATGTCTTCACTAACCTTATCTATTTCCGGTACGTCTTCTGGGCGGGAGGGATCAAGCCCTCGGTCTTCAAGGCTCGCATCAATCGCTTCCCCAATTATCTTTTCTTTTTCCTCACCATACAAGGTGCGAGGAGTAATAGGAGTTGGGGATGTGGTGCGTGGGATGGGGGGTTTAGCCACTACGCTTCCTCTACTTCGTCTGGGTAGTTCGCTTCAATTGTTCCAAAGAAAGCAGCAGCCGAAGCAAGTTCAAAATCTTTATCAACCATAGGGTCAATCCTGGATAAGTCAGTCATAGAAATCTGTGCCTGGTCTTCTGTTAGGCGATAGAGTTGTCCATAGTGGGCTTTGTTTTCCACAGCCCTATTGATTGTTTCCTTGGAATAGCCTTGGTCTTCCAGCGCTTTCTTTGCTGCCTTCTGTGCGACCATCTTTTTATCTTTCAAGTTGCCCTTCCCAGCCATCGCCACATTTGACGACAGGACCAAGCCTTTCGCAGCAGCGTTCATCGCAGCAGGGCGAGCAATACTATTGGCTCCGTTGGGGTCGTTGGTTGCTGACCCCATCCCTGTTGCGAAAGCCGCAGCAAGGGCGCTCTCTTCGTCGCTGACGCGTTCAACCGAGGCAGACCCCCCATCACCCTCCGGGAGGCGTTCAGCCTCTTCTGGCGTCGGTGAGGCTCTTGTGTCCCTGTCTATGTCAAAGGGCACCTGCTCTGTCTCTTCCAAAAAATCAAATGTTTTTTGTATCTGCCTAACAGCCCTATCTGGGAACACACCTCGGTCAATAGCATCTTCAATAGTTTGGAAGGAGCGAGACCAAGCATCGTAGGCTGTGGGTTCCATCTCGCCTTGCTCGTTTGCTTTCTCAACAATCTGTTTGAGTTCAAGGATGTTGTAGTCTTCACCTCGCAGTTGGAATTCATAATCAGTTATTTCTTTTTGACCTGTCTTCTTTATCTCGTGGTGTAGTGCTTCCAACTCTGCTCGTGTTTGGACTTTATCCAACCGAGAAATGTTATTGGATAGTTTCCTAATCTGTCTTGGATTGAAGCCTTGGGTTTCGGCCAACCTTCTCACAGCGTCAGCAACCTCGGGGTCTTCGTATTCTTTTCTTATCTGCTCGGCCGTGGTGCGAAAGTCTATCTTCGGGTTCTTTGCTCCATAGAGTTCCTGCCAAATACGCAGGGCTTTCCTGTGTAGTTCAGCAGCATCGGGCTTCATCCCTTCCAGTATCTTCTGTTGAGTGACCTTTCTTTCGTTCTCTAATTTGATGGCGCGCATCTCGTTGTCGTAAAGACGACGGGGATACTCTCCTTGATTGAGAAGATTTATTTGTGAAGCCTGAAACCCAAGGACCTTATCGTAAAGTTCTAATGCTTTCACATCGCCTTCGTCTATTGCGGCTTGTAGATCTTCTCTTGTTTCAAAGGTGTATCGTGGTTCAAGGCCAACGATGACCTCTCCCGTCTCGTCCTTGACGGGGTCCATAAGGGACGGAAGTTGCTGTGCGTTGAAGGCTGCCTGAACCACGATGGGCTGTGCTGGGCCGGTTGTTGGGGTGGATAGATAGGCGAGTGAGCCTTTGTCTTCAAGCCCAAGAGCCTTTGCTTTGATCGTCAAGCCGTCCATCAACTCACCGACATCTAACTCTGTATCAACACCTATGCTTTCAATCTCATCAACTAATTCTTTTTGTTTCTTCTCCTCCTCTTTGACCCTCTTATCAATACCAGGAAGGCCTTGACTTTTTATGTATTTATCAACCTCATCCGTGATGGCTGCTGGTCTATTGGTAAGCACGGATCCGTATGAGCCGATGCTGGTGTAGGTTTCCAACGAGCCTTGGAGGACTGCCTTGCTGTCTTCAAGGTATTGTTTTCTTTCCCTGTCTGTTTGAAGAAGTTGATAATCTCTTTTGAGTGAGTCATCAAAAGCCTGGTTGATCCTTATTGCTATTTGTTCCTTTGCCGCTTTCTCGTCTGCTGGGTTCCTCTCTGCCGCGCCTAATGGAATACTCCCAAGTTCTTCTGTCCCTCTGTCCGCCGCCTTGACGAGGCTGGCTGCTCCCTTCTCCTGCTGCTTGGTGTTCTCTTTATTCTGTGCTCCCACCAAATCAATCTTGGCTTGCTGAATATCTACCTCTGCTCTAACACCGGCCACCCTCAAAGAGGCTTGGCCTGTTGCTTTTGCTCTATCAAGGTCAAGTTTAGATTTAGTTATTGCTTCTTGGAAATCAGCATCAGCCTTCACACCCTCAATAAAGATGCGTGATAGGTCCCGTCGTTCCCCACGAATAGAGATCTCTTGTGCTCGCAGGTCTTCCAAGATGGCTGTGGAAGAACCAGGGTTTATTTTCTCTGCCGATAAAAGAGTGTTGTAAATTCTGTTGTATTCTTGGTCGGCAAAAGCCATAACCATCATAAAGTTATTGAGTGAAATTTCTTTTCCTGTCGGCATTAGAAGTTGTCCTCGTCAATACTGGTATCGGGGACTTGCCCTCCACCATACTTCATTTCATACATCATAGCCATAGTCGCAAAGTCCTGGACGCTTTCCGTGCCCTGTTGAACGGCACTCATAACACCACCCTTCCTTGCGAGTTCGGCATTTAGTATGTTCTGTTGGAGCGCTCTGTATTCAGCCGCCTTCTGCTGTTGCTTCATTATTTCTAACTGACGAACCTGTGCGCCTATGTCTGCTCTCTGTCTTTCGGCTGCCTCCTGCTTCTCTGCTGTGAGGGCAGCCAAGTCAGTTCCGCTGATGCCTTCAAGCGCGGCGATTTCAGAGGCCCGAGCATAGTATTCTCGCTCGGCACCAGCCACCGTTGCCTGTCCCATAGCGGCAAACTCTTCTCTTTCACCTGTGGTAAGCCCCGGTGTCTCTGCGATGCTCTTACCCATCTGGGCTTTCTGTGCTGCCATCTCCTTCTCGGTCTTGGTTGGTGTGGCTGCTACGCCTGCCTGAATACCAGCGCCGGCAAGAGCCGCTGCCGCCATAATAATACCTGCGACGATGACTGGGGCAATCCCAAGCATAGGGACGCCGGCACCACCGGACCAAAAGAAATAAGTTAGCAAAGATGTAAGTGTTCCAAAAACCATACTGGTCTCCTATTATGTAAATGTTTTGTCTATTCGGTGTTCCACCACTCAACAGACAGAGTGGATTTCCCAGATAAAGCAATTGAACTTTCGTATTTATTACGACACCCTGCTGGATAGTCGGTAGTTCCAGGCGTCGGTCGTAGTGCTCCCTTGATGCCTATGTGGTAGGTCCCTTTATCTTGGAAGACGATGTCTCCGCTATTGATACGGAACTGGTAAGTGATGTAGATTTGTCGTAAGTCGTGGGATAGTTGGGTGCGAAAGGACCTTCGCATACCTGCTGCTGTGGTGATTTCACTTCCATCAGGCATAGTAATAACTAAATTACAAAACTGATCTCCTGCCCTGTGAAAGCCCAGCAAGGGGGAAGCCCCTGTCTGGCTATTGGGTAAGTAATTATGAATAAGTTTTGCCCTAACCATAACCTCGCACTCTTTATCAAAGTCAATAGTGAGAGCCATACCAGGCAGGTAAGGTTGCCCTTCTCCGGTCATCGTCGTGCCTGTGGCGACGCTTTGATGAAGGACACGACTAATACCGCTATTGGCTGGACGGGACGCTGGTGCGGGGCTCTCATCCTGGTCTGGGTAGGAGGATGATTTGCTTATGATTGCCTGGTCTTCCATAGGGGTTAGGGAAGCAATAGGTTTTTTTATTACGGCCATCCCTCCGCTCACACCTCTCCACTCAAAAGAATTCATAGATCTAATGGTGAAGTCTGGCCGGATTATGTTTTCTGTTTTGATAGTTCCTTCAACAAGGTCCTCGCTTTGGAGTTTAGTTGTCTGTATTGCTTCACGGAATTGAACTATGTTTCCGTCAATCACTTCTGCTTCAACAGCATCACCCGAGATGACATCGGTTCTGGTGTAAGCCATTAGAGTATTTCTCCTTTGCGAATAATACGCCCACTAAAAAATGCTTGGCTAATGTTTGCTATGGGGTCAGCATAGGGAATCTGTGTGGGTCCGGGGGCTGGTGTGGTGTTCTCTGGTGGGGAGTAGGGGGCGACAACGGCTTTACAATAAAGCGTGGTCTCGTTGCCTGTGAGGGGCACGAGGAGGGATAGGTGAAAGGACCTGTGTGTCCCTGGACCTGTATTGTAAAAGTCTCCCTCACCCGACCAAGCGGGAACATCGGGGAAGGTGCCGATAATACTTCCGGTGGATAGGGTGTCGGTTGGATCGCTATTGTCGTAGCACGAACCAAACTGGGCGTCGCAACCTGGATAAGCGGTGGAGGGGATGTCGTAGTCAATTCCATTTACAGTAAGACGAAGATAAATTCTTCCAGTCATATGCCGATAGTCTCCGTTCTCCCCGGCAGGACCATAAGGAATTCTCTGCCCAGACGCACCTGCTCCACCTGTAAGATAATGAAGAAAACTTGCTTGACCGCAGAACTCTATGAGGGCGAAGTCTCCTTCCTGTGTGTCGGCAACCTCCTGCGTCAGGTCCAATACCAGATTGTCTCCACCTGTTCTAATGATAAAAGCCCCCGTGCCTTGGACGAAGAAGTCAGCCATCAATAGCGGATTGTTTAGGATGCTCTTTGCCTCACCACCAAACCAAGGGTTTCCTGTGCCCCTTGGTGCCGTTGAAGTAGCGTGCCTCTGCCCTGTGTTACAGACACGATTGCTAATGCCTTCTCGCTTTATCTGGTCGCCTGTGACCTCTCTAACCAAAGCCTCAACACCATTAGTATTGAAAGTATTATTCATCTTCTCGGCAGTTATGTGTTCGCCGGCAGCGAAAGTATTTAGTTTTTTCCTTGCCATTATCTTTTCCTAATTACTCCCCAGACATAAGCGTTATTTACTCGCAGCCTGTAATCCTCACCCATCTGTGGCGCACCCCCACCAAGGGCAGCAGCGAAGAGTTCAATAACAATTCTTCCACCTGGATGATAGAAGTGGAAAGGGATATTGACGGTGCCTGCTGGACCCTCACCCACAAAGTCAGTCTCACCAACACGATGTCCGTTGATGTTTATGGAAAACTTATGGGATAAACTTATTTGATTGTATGCCTTTACAAAACCAAAGACCCCGTTGTCGCCTGTGATGTTCGTGGCTATTTGATAACTTATTTGTGCCTGTCCGTAGCATAGCCCTTGCCCGTAGTTATGGGCGTCGTTGTTTCCGTATCGCTTGAACCTCGTGTCTGATCTGGTTAGGTTGTCGTCTTCAATAACATTTAGTTCTGTGAAGGTTGGCTCACCTCCATAGGTGAAGTATTCAGTCCAAGCATTATTATCAAATTCAATAGAGCGCAAGCCGAGGTCACTATCAAAAACATCATTACCTCCCTCAAAGTTCTGTTCGTCTAACCCTCCGTTGCCTAACTCAAAGATAGAGCGCAGTTCTTTATTCAAGGTCTCGGCCTCTATGCTGGCGTCAGCAGAGATGCGGTTGGTTGATGGAAAAATCTTACTCATTTATCTTACAATCCTAAAATGCTAATGGCAGTAGCGTTGCTGTCTGGTTTGCCTGCGAGGAAAGACTGCTGTTTGATGTCTCCGTCAATCTCATACTCAATTGAATAGCCCACAAGATCTATTGCTTTATCATCGCTGCGTAGCCTGACCTTGACCCATCGTGCTCCTCCGTCTCCAACCTGCGTAGCATTAGATAGGCTTGGTGGGGTTGGTAAGCCTGCGGTGAGTGGGGTTGCCTGGTAGGTAGGCAGGAGGGTATTGCCGTATGGGTTATCAATACGACACACGACTATTTCTTTTCCAGCAATTCTATTATCATCAGCAGTTAGAACGGAGCCTGTGGAAAACGGATCGTCATACACAGCCGTGCCGAATACCCCTGCGTTTGTCTGTTCGCTGTTGGCTGTTAGGAAAGTAGTTTCTAAACTGACCGACTGGTCAGTTTGGAATTCTAACGGCTTCCAATCAGCCCCAAAGGTGGCTTTGCCCCCGCCTCCTGTGTTCCTGTAAGCATACAAATAAATTGTTTTCACCCTCTTCAAAGCGTTTGGTGAGCCCAAACTCAACCAAGTTGTCTCGTAAGTCCAAGACGGAAAGCCTGTGTCTCTTCTTCTAAAACCTTGCCCGACTGGATCTGGGTGATAATAGCCGTCGCCTTCTGCTCCACACCAAACCATTATTCCTTTATTGTAATCGCTCTCGTCTATCCCGTCAAGGACAGGTAGGTTTGATTGGGTTGCGTTTGATCCAAAGCAAGTCCAGCCTTCTGGGATCTGGGTGAAGCAACCGATTGGGATGTTGTCTCTAAAAGACCAGGCTTGTATCTTTGTGTGATAAACTAAACCTTTCGTACAGACATCCGATCCGTTGAGAGGAACTTGAAGCCAATACTCTTGGTCCTTGCTATTGTAGGTTGCGACTGCTCTTGCTAATGAAGGAGCACTAATGTTTTTTATGGTCTCGCTAATGTCTCCGTTCTCTGTTGAAGACAAACGAATTATTCCTTGCTGCCCTTCATAGTATCCGCCAGGGGTTAGGGCATAGATGCTCTTGTCTGTGCCGAGGAAGACGATGCCTGTTCCAGGACAATCAACAATACTATTGGGCGAGGTGGAGCCTATCGTTGTGATGAAACTTTCCACACGGAAAGGAAGTTTCAGGTTGTCTGTTGCGACCATCACATCAATAGAGGTTTCCCTGAAAATGTAGCAAACATTATTCGCGCTGTAAAGCCCTGTGATTGCTCCTCCTCTTGTGCCTCCAACATTTACCTTGCCGAAGGAAGAGACCTGCTCTGGGTTATTGCCTTTGGAATACCACAGGACACCACTATGCTCTGGTGACCCGGAGAAGACCATATGGTTTTTGTAAGTTGTCGCAACCTGGATGCCTGTTGGGAAGGGGATACTATCGTTCCTTGATGGGGCCCTTGCTCCTAAACCTGACTGGGAAATACAATCTAAATAAGTTGTTGTTATGTTATCGTTTATGTCGGCAAGATAAAAGAGGGTCCTGGAAGCACCTTGGTTCCCGTCCTTTTGATCTCCCGTTCTGTAAAGTCTTCTCTTCGTTGTTCCTTCTGGGCCAAGTGGAATACTCTTCACTCCAATAAGATACTTGACCGCTCCGTGATCTGCTGATTCCTGTATCCCTCCTCTCATTTCCCAGGACACCACGGGGGAGTGGGAAGAGATTGGACCCTCTGCTCCTGTGTCGCTGACGAACGCCACAGCGTATTCAACAGCGCTATGTGTGGTCGTGCTAAACACACCACCGCTGGCGGGGTCTGTGTAGGTGTCAGGGCCGATACAGGCTCCGTATGATTGGTCGCTCGGCATAATCCCAAGGGCACCTTGTCCTTGTTCCTTAAAGGTTTTCATTTCCCCGTCGGCAGGGTTTCCAAACTTCGCAGAGAAACGACGGGGTGCTGGGACAGGGATGGGTGCGTCTGGTCTGTTATGAAAGAAAGCAGGACGGACATTACCCGAGCCTTTGTAGAGAAGGGGTGCGTCCTTTCCGTTGAAGATGAATAACCATTTACCCATCCTAACATACTGGGTGCCTGGGTCGTTGGGACCTGGAATAGCACGACCAGTCTGTAAGACATAGGTGGTTGGACCGCACCTTGCTTTCAAATCTAACTTCCCTGAAATAGTATTTAGGACTTCGTAGAGCAGGGAATACTTGGCTGTCTTGTGTTGTTGATAGGAATAAATTGAATAAACATCTGTGGTAATCGTGGCTGTGTCTGGGTCATCAGGGTAAAAGTAATCTAAAAACCCTCTATCATTAGTCCAGCAATACCTCTCGGGGTCATAGCGAAGATTGGAAATGTCCTCTGCCCCTTCTGTATAGACCTTCTCGCTCACACCAGTAGCGAAGATAGTTTGTTCTGTTTTCGTTTTAGTTCCCATAACTATCCTCCTTTATCCTGTGTATGTGACGACTGGAACCCAAGGGAATCCCATACCCCTAAACCTTCCTCCATAAGATTGAGACTGGGACCTCACCAACAAGATGTCCCTTTCACTCGCATAACGAGCATCAAGTTTTTTTAGTCTGTCGTTGAACTTTCTTTCACTAACGAGTGAGGCATTATCGTTGCCGTATTTGGCGTGTATCTCAACAAGGGCTCTATCAATTATTAGATGGTGGAACTCCTCGGGTAGAGAAGGCACATCATAATCATCCACAAGAGGGAGAGGTTTGTAAAGATACCGAAGATGGAAGTAAGAGACGGCCGGCAGCCCTCCTGTTGATGGTGCTGCTAAACCTTTATCAATTCCCACCGGTCTTGGAAAGAACTGAATTTTCTTTGAGCCTGATGACTGAACCCAAATCTCATCCTGCTTGTTGCCGACCTTCACATCACGGAGAGCATCATTATCAAAGGTCACCATCTCGCTGTCTTGGCTATTGATGGTGCCTATGTGGAAGAACTTGTAGGTGGTCTGGTTGGGTCGCTGTAAGGCGTAATAGACTTTGTATTGGAAGGCGCTGCCTGCGTCTGTCGCACCTGCGATCCCCACTCTAATACCAGTTCCAAGTCTCAAAGTAATGCTCTCGCAGGTTCCAGTCTCAACCGTGGCTATGTCTATCATCCCGCTTTCTGCTCCGGTACAATCAATAACGGAGACACCAAAGTTGTAAGTCCCAGCATCTAAACCAACGCCAGCATTTACCAACGATGATAGTGAGTTAGGGACAAGATCTAAATGTTCTTTGGAATAGGGGCAATACCATCTGGGTCTTGCGGTGGTGCTCTGCTCTTCGTTGAAGGATACTCTCACCTCTGTTCGTCTGGGGATGGAGGTGACCTTTCCTCTCTTGCTGTGTGCGATAGGGAAGTTAGGAAAACTAACATCCATAATCTCAATCGTATCCTGGGGAAGATAATGAAACCTTTGGATAATAGTGTAGTCAGTTGAAGTGGCTGCGTCGGATCCTAAATAGGCCTTGCCGAGAATAAGACGATGCCTGTTGGTTGATGTGTTGATTAGGAGGTTCTCTATTCTGTAATAAATTTCATCTGGTCCTTTGATGTATCCTCCAACAAAACGCTCCACAGGGTTGGCGGTTGCCGGAAGAAGAAGCGCTGATGCCTCAACCAGGATGCTTCCTTGTGTGAAGGTTAGGGTCACCGCGCTGCTGGTAAAGTCAGGCCAGTATCTCTTCTCAATTTCTTTGATGTTGAAAGTGTAAGGACGACTGGTCCAAATACTTTCATAGGCTTCGTTTATTACAGCATCTAAATAACCTCCCTGGGACTGACTTGGGATAGGCGTGTAACTCAATTGGTTTTTGATACGCGCTCTTATTTGAGCAAGGTTAGGCAATTCTTATTCTCCTACTAATAAATGTTTTGTCTATCTAATGAAAGAAAGACGCCCCACCCTACCAAGCACAAAGCACAAAGCATCAATAGGGTGAGGCGGACAACACGCTTGGTTGTCTATGAAGTTACATAACGCAAAGTGACTGCCGAGCCTGGACTGGCGACAGAAGATTCCGCCGCTGCGGTTACACACCAGTGACTAAATCCAGTTCCAAAAGATACTCCGTTAGGGAAAACATACCTCGTGGTCTTGGAACCATCAGCGAGCAAACAAATGTCTGCCGCTGTGGTGCCTCCTGTTGCGTTAGTGCTGTCTGCGAACTTCGCATACACAGCACCCGCATTACCGGTGTTATCAATCTCAACATAATACAGCGAGCCGGTAGTGCCCGTCGTATTATCCGCTGCCGTCGCGTTAGCGTTGGTGTCCTGAACAATCCGCGACCCGAGGGGAGTGGATTGGTTTGTGACTGATAACGCCATTATGCGAAGAGCCCAAGGACCCAGACATCAGCGGTGTCGCTGGAAGCAGCCTCTAACGCCTGCGCGAAAGGTGCCTGGTCGTTGCCAGATCCATACGCGATGGCGAGACCTGCGGTCCCTCCGGAGTTTAGCGTTTGACCGACGGTGGATACGGCGTCGGCGACTGCGGCACCTTCGACATAACCTTTGACGACAACACGGATAACATCACCAGCAGCCGTGGCTGCGTCAAGGGCGAAGCCAATTGGCTGTGCCGTTGCGGCGGCGGCGTTATCAGCATTTACGACGGTGATTACACGATCGGCACCAGTAGCGCTCGTATCAAAAGCGACGGCATTTTTGGCGGCAATAGCGGCACCTGCTTTGAAAGCAATAACGGTGCGACGATCACTTGCGGAAACTGAACTCGTCCCTGTGGAACGGTCCTTGGCTGTAAGAGCCTGTACTGTATTAGACATATTATTATCTCCTACGATTCGGCATCGACATAAAGCGCCGATGACCCAAGATGAGAAGCGGTTAGGCCTCCCATAAAAAGAATACGGCCGTATCTACCATCATAGCCGCTGATGTTTTCAAACCCGGTGAAGGTAAAGTCCGCGTCGTCGTGGATGGCGAGTTGGATACCGTCAAGGTTCAGCATCATAAAAGAGTTGATTTCCGTGCCCGATGCTCCCGAAAGGACAAGGTTTCTTTCAGGCATTATCACGCCGGAAGAGAAAGCCAAGGAAGAGACACCAGAAGCGTCAAGGGTCTTGGCATCAACATAACGCTCGTTGCTAAACAGCGCATTACGATAAGCCGTGTAGCCGCTGGGAGAAGCGAGTGTTAGGTGGAAGCGCCCACCATCGCCGCCGTCCGGCATTAGAGTGGAGGCGCGTGCTTCAAGAGCAAACATCTCCGCAATACCGAAGGAGCCACCACCATCAAGGTACTGGTTCTGTAAGCCGCGAACACCAGTCCGGGACAGACCACCCATCGTATTCGTGGGAGTGCCGCCCTCTACTTCCGGGAGGGTGTCTTCCAAGAAGCCTGTGCTACGACCACCAGAGCCGGCCGAGTCGTTGCCGTTGAGTGTTCCCAACTGCGCGAAGGACCCGGTGTCCTGGACGATCTGTAAGTTGATCTGGCGAAGGAGAGCACCATAGGCATTTTTGTAGCGTGCCTCGGCAAGGTCAATAATCGCTCGCTCGCCTCGGTTCTCCGCTTCCTCTCTTCCACTAATCATAACAGGGATGGCGACTCTTGTCCAGTCGTACTCTGCTTGCGCCGTCATATCGCTGACGGACATATCAAGGGCTTCCCAGCCCGAGTCGAGCACGGTTACATTTGTGCTCTCGGTTGTTTCTACGGGAACGACTAACTTGTATCCACCACTAAACGACTTGATCTTACCCAACTTGCGGGCGACAGACATAAAAGGCGTGGTCTCAAAAAGAGTTTCACTCACCTCGTCTGCGATTTCATAAATCGTTGTAGATAGGATATCGTTGCTAATCCCCGATAAGGTAATAGGCATATCTTTACTCCAAAAGTTTATTTAGTTTATTAATCACGAGGGCTTGTTCTCTTACAGGGTGTCCGTCTGGGTCCAAAGTACAAGTCAAGAGTGTAATTATTCTTGTGGAAGTCACACTCTCTACCTATAAATGTTTTGTCAAAGTCAATCAGCATCTTCTTCTGCGTATTTGATTCTGGCTTCTGCTATTACTAAATACTCTTCCTCTCTCTCAATACCAATAAAGTCTCTCCCTTCATACATCGCAGCCATACCTGTTGAGCCTGAACCTGTGAAGGGGTCAAGCACCGTCTCCTTGGGAGGACAATACATCTTTATCAAGTACCTCATCAGGGCTATTGGCTTGACCGTGGGGTGGTTGTTCTTTTGTGGTTTCCATCTACCATAAGGATTTCCTCCCTCTCCTGCTTCTGCTTTGACTGCGTGGTTGGGACGAAACTCTTTTGCTGCTGTGTCTTTGGGGTCCATCTCACCACACCCAAGGTTGCGTTCTTTCTTGGAGACTTTACTATGATAAAAAAATCTGCTGGCTCCACCACTATCACCATAAGTGTCTCCTGCTGGTTTGCCCGTAGATGACTTCCAAATGCCTCCACTACCGCTTCCTTTGCTTTGCTTGCCCGAGCCCTTCTTGGTGCCGCTCTGCTCGTCCAGCGTCTTTGACGGGCAGCCATCAACACACTTGAAGTACCTGCTGGCTCCACCTGTGTCGTCATAAGAGGTAGAGGTAGTTATCTTACAACTTTCTATGTTGTCTCCCACATAAGACTTCTTAAAACCTTGCTTCCTATTTGGGGCCGACTTTCCGCCCTTGATTATTCCACTCTGCTCGTCCAGTATCTTTGTCGGGCAGTCTTCAACACACTTGAAGAAGCGACTGGCTCCACCACCGTCGTGGTAGTTTGTAACAACGCCTTCCATTTTATTCTCTTCGCCATTTACATAAGCCTCACGGAAACCTATTTTCTGATTTCCGTGCTTTGTAATAAGTTCTTTGCCTGCCTTCTTTATTCCACTCTGCTCGTCCAGTATCTTTGTCGGGCAGTCATCAGCGCAATCATAAACCTCTCTAACGATAGTTGATTTCTTCTGCTTGTAATTCTTTCCAACACCTACCACAAAGGTTTCACCTGTTTGGTAGTGCCCTGCTTCTGGGTCATTAGAAGCAAAAGTATCTTCTGTCTCGCCAACCTTCTCGCAGTCTGGGTGGTGTGATAAAATCACATTAGCAGGGAAGCGACCCTTTACCTTTGGAGGATTTAGGCTGTTGGTGAAGGGAACATTAGCACCTACCTTCTGTCCGTGGTCTGTGACTTGTTTGTATTTGTCCGCGTTCTGGTGTCTGTAAAGTGGGTTTGTTGCTGGGTCAGCCTTGTCGTTTTCATAGCCCACCCTACA
>Ga0080013_1004002_pt1 | contig 14845 bp, 15 predicted proteins | sample ETNvirenome_6_85_FD_69236 | JGI IMG/M metagenome (GOLD analysis project Ga0080013, IMG submission 69236) | Marine viral communities from the Pacific Ocean - ETNP_6_85 (SPADES assembly) (version 2) | ecosystem: Environmental > Aquatic > Marine > Oceanic | place: Pacific Ocean | collected 2013-06-19
TGGTCACCAAGAAGACCGAATAAGGAAATTTTTGCAGCCATTTCCTTTTGGGCTTGTTTCTTTTTTTTGCGCTTAAACTTGCGCTTGAAGCTGTTACTCATTTATATATTATAAACACTGGGGCTGTTTTTTTCAAGGACTAAACTCAGAAACCACTTCCAAATATCTTTTCCAAATAAGCTCAGTAAATTTATCTTCAAACCAATAAATCTCTACAAGTTCGTGAATGTCGAGTTCGTGGAGGATCTCAATCAAAAAGGTATTCTGATATTTGGTCATTACATCGACACAAACAATCATACCATAGTAGTCTTTTCCCTCGATAGGTTCATACCACTTTATTAAATCTCCTACGTTCAAACATCGTCCCCCCTTAAAATGTACCTTTTTTAAGTTGCTCGATAAACATGCTCATAAGTTTGTGAGCTTGAGCAACATATTTTTCTTTGTTTTTCCACCCTAGCTCTGGATTTAAAATCTCCTCTGGCATCCACTTGCAGTCTATTGGTATTTCTAGATCAGTATAAGTATGCTTCTTGAAGGTAAATTCTTTCATCCATCCGTTTTGAATAGAGGTTACGATGCGTCTAGTGAGGGTAATAGGCATCCTTTTTCCTTCGCCATAAGGACCACCAGTCCAGCCGGTATTGACTAACCAGCAGTTAACATTGTGTTTTTTAATCTTCTGCCTTAAAAGCTCGGCATAAACCTTTGGTCTCATGGGCATAAAAGGAGCGCCAAAGCAATGTGAAAAAGTTGTTTGGGGCTCTGTTACGCCTTTCTCGGTGCCTGCTACTTTGGCTGTGTAACCTAGCAAGAACTGTTCAATGGCGCTTGCCTCAGTTAAGCGAGCAACAGGAGGAAGAACCCCATAGGCATCGCAGGTAAGCATAATAACATTATCAGGATGGCGACTGTGTGGTTCGGTCCAAGTGTTCTTAACAAACTCCAAAGGATAGGAAGCTCGGCAGTTCTTTGTAATAGAATCATCAAAAAAGTCAGGCTCTCCGTCGCTTACCATCACATTTTCTAACACAGTACCAAATTTTTGTGTTGCTGTGTGAATAAGTGGCTCGTCTTCTTGAGATAAGTTAATCGTCTTCGCATAACAACCGCCTTCAAAGTTAAACACACCTTCATCTGCCCATCCGTGCTCGTCGTCTCCTACAAGCCAGTTGGCTATGTCGGCTGATAGAGTTGTCTTGCCTGTACCTGATAAACCAAAAAAGACCGCAGGTGATGTGCTATGTCTCGATACATTCACTGAACAGTGCATCGGAAGGATACCCTTCTGTGGTAGTAGGAAGTTAAGCACTGTAAACACGCTTTTCTTCATCTCCCCGGCGTAAGAAGTCCCCGAGATGTATATTTCCTTATCTTTCATGGAAATAATAACTCGTGGCTCTGCTGTATTGTCGGGGATATAATAGAGATTAAACTCTGGTTCGAAGTCTTGGAGTTCCTCTTCAGTAGGAATGAAGAACATGTTCCGTGCAAAGACCGAGTGCCAAGCGTTTTTGGTGTGGATGCGGACCTTTAAGCGGTGGTTGGGGTCTGCTCCTGCGTATACTTCTTGGACAAAAAGATCGTTGGGGATTTTATATTCTTTTTTAAAAGTCTCAAAATTTGGCTTGGTCATTTTTTGGTTGTTTTTCCAATCTACCAAGTCTTTTGTTATGTCGTCCTCTACGATAAACTTTGCATTTGGTGAGCGCCCTGTATGGGGGGTGGTATTCACCACAAGTGCGCCGTTGTTTGTAAGTTTTGCTTCATTCTCTTGGCGCAAAAGAGAAAGTCGGATTAACTCCGAGCGAGACAAGTTTTTCATAAACCACCTTTTATGTTTATTATTGTATCTATTCGCAGAAGAGAAGTTAAGAAATATTATCAGGATCTACTTCAATAGAAATATCTCCCACTAAATCTTTAAACATTTCTGATGTTATTTCCTCGACTGGCGAAGTCGTTGTTGAGTCTTCGGGCAAAACATTCGCTTTAGAAGCAGCTTTCTCTGCGGTATCATCGACAGCGGCTTTCAACGATTCATAATATTTGCTTGCATCAAAGCCAATACGAACAGTTATGGATTTGGCTAAAAAGTTTCTACCCTTGGCTCGCACATCTACTTTTATGTAGTCTCTCCATTCCTCTGCCAAAACTTTAGTATCTTGTTCGTTTTTGATAGAATAATATCCGTCTGGGGACAATAAATATTCTGCTACAGCACTAGGAGTTTTCTGAAACTGACGGCGACCTGTAAACCACTCATCTATTAAAATATTGTAAAAACCTTCACTTTGAAGCACCAAAGCCGCTAATTTTGTCTTGAGATTTTTTGAAACATTTGCTTTAAATTTATTATAAGAAATGTCTGCATTTTTATCGTTTGTCCAAGCATTAGTTATTGCAAGGTCAAGATAGTAAGAAACCCAATCATATGGATCTGGAAATACTTCCTGCGGTGAGGACCCTTTGTTTCTTACACTAGCAGGAATTTGCGAGCCACTTGGCCATTTACCTTTGGGGTATTTCTTGTTATCCACGCCCCAGTCTTTTAATGCCTTGGCGACTACCAAATCCCAATAACTATTGCTATCTGGGTCTACGGGCAAGTATCTTTTGCCGAAAGTCTGTTTTAGCAAACCAAAAAAGTCTTCAACTGAAGCTTCTAAAGTTTTAGCGATTTGTTGTTGTGCTTTTTCTTCCAACTTTTCTTCCGGTAGTCTGGCTAGAAATGCCTTTAAAGATAGTTTCATAGCGACTTCTGAAGAAGGACCCTCTCCAGACGCAAGCTGTACAGGACCTGGGAGCTTAAGAGATATTCTTTTTCCATCAAGAATGATATCGGTTTTAGGATCTCCCTTAAATTTCTCTTCATCTTTATCATCTGGTGGAGAATATTTTTCTGCACCTTTATCCCCACCGGGCTTAAGACCCATCTTAGCGAGCGCTACTTTAGCTAAGTCTCTGTATGAAGTTCCTGCCCACTCTCCTCCGTGAGAGCCCATTTCCTTGTCACCGTCTGCGCCGGGACTGTCCCCTCGGGCGACGGCGACAACCACACGTTCGAAAGCGCCGCCAGTTTGACCTTCATGTAGTCTTTCTTTAACTTCTTCAACTATCGCAATAACAGCTTCACCAAGAGTTTCTTTTTCTTTTTTAGTTTGTGGAGTTTTTAGAAACTCCTTCCATAGTTTTTCATTCATATTCATTACCCTATAACTAGTATTTCTGAACTGGAACCCATTGTTTTTGTTGAAACATTTTTCATTCCATAAGCCCATTCAGCTTCAATAATTTGATAATCCTTATACATCTCTCTGATTTGTGGAGAGTTGTTGTAAGATAAGACCCAGCCTTTTCTTTCATTCAGTAGATTAAATAGTCCCTCGTGGTCAAAGCCCGCGTGAGTATCGCCGTTCTTTCCATAAAGATTATTGTTCTTCTCTAGCATGTAGGGAGGGTCGCAATACAAGAAAGCATGAGGATGTTTAAGGATGGACTCTTTAAAACCGGCTTTCTCCACTTCAAAGTTATACACCTCAAACTTCCAAAGTCTTAATATAGAACTGTTGGTAAACCTTTTATACGCAGCTTGTTTAGAATAGCCACCGGAAAGGGTTGCTCCTGAGAAAGAGCTTCTGTTAAGCGCATAGAACTTAGCGGCGTCTACTATTGATGTTGCAGGTTTAGACATTAGATCTTGTTTAAACTGTAAAAAATCATGACGAGTTAATCCTCTAAGCACCCCGTTGGTCGTTCTATAACAATCAGTAAGTATAGACAAAGACATTGGAGTTCGTAAAAGATGGTGCCAGAAGTTTGTTAAAGGCTGGAAAATATCATAGCCATAGACTTGAGTGCCTCGGTCGGCAACGGCAAGCTCAAGAGACCCGCCGCCCAGGAAGGGCGAACAGAGTTCGGTTATGTCTTCTGGTATGTGGGGCAAGATGTGCTTTACAGCCCTTGTCTTACCACCTGGATACCTTAGTGGTGATTTCATACTTCCTCTTTAAAAGTTTATTATTGGTGTGTCTTGACAACTAGAATAGAAATAGCCAATCGCAGTGACCCACACGATTAGAAAACCTATGAAAGCGGCTTTCTTTAATCTGTCTTTTTTTGTCCAATCCATTTTTCTTTCTTTTCCACAATCCATATTAGAACCCCAGGGGCTACTACCAGCCCCATTAGAGTACCGAAAAACAATCCTACAATCTGAAAATCACTCATTCTTTATCCCATCAACTTCCAGTGAGAAGTTCCTCGCTTAGTAGAGAAGCCCCACTGATCACTAAAGTTTACTTTTACAATGTAGGGGCGATTGAGATAAAGGTTATCTTTTATCGAATCAACACCCCAGCATTTAATCTTGCTATCAACACATGTTTCATCTGTTACTCTAACTATCCAGAAGTCCTTTTTATTTCTCGTCTTCTTCTGGATTATCTCTCGGGGAATGCACCATGTAATGTATCCATCTCCACTGCTTGCGCGGTAAGAAAATCTATTCTCTTCGTCCCCTAATGGAGGGATAGCGCGGTCACGAAAGCGTTGGTGTAATACATCATCAATAACGAGATCAAGAGGAAAGATACCAGTAAGGTCAGAAAGGTTAGCGATTTTTTCGTCAATAGAGAACTCCGCTTCTTGTTCGTAGGCTTGAATATTTTCATCTAGTTTTTTCCTATTTTTCGGGCGGTCCACCACGATTGCTGACCAGAAGTGTTTCATTCCATTAAAGCGATCGTCTTTAAGGCAGTCTAATGCTCCACTTAATGCTAAAACATTCAATGCCTTCTTGTTAAGTTTAGAATAAATAATCTCTTCATTAAAGATTAAGTCTTCAACTGAACTGAATGGTCGGTTGTTTAAGATCTGCTCAATAGCTTTGTCTCCTAACCCTTTAAGAGAATTGAGAGGTTGGATAAGAGTTTTATCATCATCAGGATCAATCTCCCACTCAGTTCCTGAAAGGTTTACATTCAGACCTCGGATGTTAAAGCCAAAAGACTTGGCGATATTGATGGCTTTTTCTTTTCGTACCTCTGGTTCTTTATCTAAGAACGCCGCCATCCATTCGGAAGGGTAGTAAGTGTAGAGCCAAGCGCACTGATAAGAGATAGCGGCGTAAGAGGTCGAGTGAGCCTTGTTAAAACCATACTTAGCGAAGTTCTCTAGGGTCTGCCAGATCTTCTCTGCCGTGGTCTTGTCGATTTTCTTTTCCAAAGCTCCTTGGATAAACCTATTATGAAACTTTTTAAGTTGTTTTTCTTTACCTGTTCCTCGCTTGGTCAAGAGCTTGCGAATAATATTTCCTTCGTCAAGCGTAATGTCTTTACCAATCTTGTGAGTGATTGTAGCAATCTGTTCCTGATAAAGAACAAAGCCGAATGTTTCTCTGGTTTCTTCTTCGATAAGAGGGTGAAGATAGTTTACATTGTCTTTGTTGTTCTTGGCTTTAGTATACGACCTATCAACCCCAGCACTAAGAGGACCAGGACGATAGATAGATGTAATAGCTGAAAGTTCATCAAGACAGGTAGGCTTGGCTCGTTTGCAGAAGTTCTGAACACCAGCTTGTGTAAACTGGAACGTCCCTACAAACTTACCCTTGTGGAATACTTTTTTGTATACCTTCTGATCATCGAAGTCAATAACATCAGGGTGAAGGGTTTTATCGTAATAGTTTTTAATGTCCTTGAAGGTCGGGTTCTCTACATTATGATGACGCTTCAAAATTGCCTTGATAGCATTCTCCATCATAGCCAAGGTAGAAAGACCAAGCAAATCAAACTTAATAAACCCGAGCGGCTCCAAGTGGCGAACATTCATTCCTTCTGACCAGGGAGTTTGTCGCACACCGCCAGAAGAGATAAGAGGCATATGCTTGTCTAGCTCTTGACCAATCACAACGCCACCAGCATGACGGGATACAGCGCGAATAGAGCCATAGATACCATCGACATGTGTAGCAACGTGAGGATACTTACGGAAGAACGCCTGAAGACTTGAAGAGAACTCTTTTACTTCTTCAAAGGTAGGATTGTAGACGCCTGCTTTGATGCCGTGCTTTGCTTTGGCGTGAGGCATAGCTTCATTAATCATAGCTCCTGTAACTTTGTTTACTTCTATGAAAGGAATCTCATAAAATTTAGAGATATCTTTGATTAGAGAGCGAAGTTGTAGGGTGTTGTAGTTAGAGATAGGGACAACAGATGTCTCACCCCACTCTTCAATCAGCTTTGCTGTAAGAGCCATACGATCACTTACATCATAATCAATATCAGGCATACCAATCTGCGCTTGGTTCTCCGACATAAAGCGCGAGAAGATTAGATTGTATTTGATAGGGTCAATCTGAGTAATGCCCAGTACATACGACACAAGAGACGAAGCAGCAGAGCCTCGACCAAGACCTGTAAGCCAGCCTTCATTCGCTTTGTCAGCAATCGCTTTCATGGTAAGAAAGTACTTAGCAAAACCCTGTCCATTGATTACTTTAAGTTCATGCCTTAAACGGTCTGAATATTCTTTATCCAAGTGAAGCTCTTTTTCTTTCAAAGCCAAAAGAGCATATTCTTCTAAGACTGTTTCTGCTTCCATTCCCTCTGGAATAACAAAGTCAGGAAGCTTGATTGAATCATCCGGCATAAAGTCTTCGATAACTTCATGAGCAATACGATGTGTGTCTGTGATAGTTTGTTTAACTACTTCATCATCGTAGTCAACGCCGCATTCAGCAGAATACTTTTTGTAAGCAGCGAACATTTGGTCACCGTTCTTTGGATAAAGCTCGTAACCAATCTCATCAATGTCTTCTGGAAGGTGATCCGACAACCATTCAGGCTTAGTTGGGCGATTAAGAAACCCAAGGCGCTTGTATAGTTCTCTATCTTTCCAGGCAGTATCGGTCGGATAATGACTGTCTGCTGTGGAAATGACCTTCAAGTTAAACTCGTCTTTAACCTGTAAAATGTATTTGTTTAGTTCGTGTTGTTCTGGAATGTTATTCCATTGTACCTCACCGAACCAACGATCACCAAAGATGGATTGCATCTTTGTTGTTGTGCGCCTCATCGCGTCTAGAACAGCATCACCGCCGCTGTCACGATTAGCCCAATAGTCACCTGCATAAACACCACCAAGGCAAGCAGATGAAGCCATAACGCCTTCATTGTATTTCTCCAATAGTTTATAGTCAATACGCGGAAAGCGATAAAAGTTATTCTCTGTGAAGCTTTCCGAGATAAGTTTAAATATGTTACTCAAACCTTTTTGGTTCTGTGCGAGAAGAATTAAATGTCGTCTGCGGTTGCGGACGCGATTACTATCTTTTGTCTCCCCTTCATCTTCCGACTCCATTGTGCCGGTGTGCTTTTTAAGCTGTCGTGCTTTTTTCTTATCTTCTTTAAGCTCTTCGACTTCTGATAGCCAGTCTTCGATAGACGGCAAAAAGTATGCCTCAACGCCAAAGATTGGCTTAAACTCTTTACCATCCTCTTTCATCTTCTTCGCGTGAAGAAGTTGGTAGCTCATGCCATTAGCATGACCATGATCAGTAAGAGCCAAGGCATCGCATCCATTGTTATAAGCGAAATCCATGTGCTCTTGCGGGAAACCAAAGCCATCATTAATGCTAAAGGTTGAATGTCCGTGTAAGTTTACGAAAGGGAGGGAAGGGTTTTTCCGTGTCATAATAGTCTCCTAAAAGTTTGCTTATATTATAAGCGCATTTAGTAGCTATTCAAGTAAAAACTACTCATCATCTTCATGTTGAGGGATGATCACTAACAACATAAAAAGACTCATCACTACGAGCATGCCTAATCCTGCCATTAAGTTCATTCAATGTTTTTCCTTCTAGGTTCCTCGGGTATCTACAAGTGTACGAATGAAGTAGCCTTCTGCGTCCTTGGCAACATATTGTTTACCGGGAACAGGTCCTGATGCTCTGACTTTATCTTGGAGCACTGCTTTGGCAGCGTCGTCAGAGGTCGCATCGATGCGATTGTCCGTTACTGGATTGTATTTTTTCTCTGGAACGCCAGCGTCAGTTGCGGATTGTGCTGGTTCGCGAGGAAGCATTTTTCTTTGAGGAGGTTGAGACTTAAAATAGCTTTGCTCTTTCAAGACTTCTTTTACCACTTTTCTTAGTTCATTCAGGTTCATTTGTGAATCTCCGTCTTTATTAAATAGTTACATACAACTCAAATACCTTTCTCCTCTATCACAAAGAAAGGTCACCACCACTCCGGTGGGGTTATTTTTTTCTATCCATCGCTCTGCTGCGAGCACATTAGCGCCTGAACTAATACCTACGAGTAGTCCATTTTCTTTCGCCAAGCGTCGTGCTCTTTCCTTTGCGTCTTCTGTTGATACTAAAAGCTCTTCATCAATAAGCGCTTTATCTACCAAGAAGTCAGCACCGTCATTGATACCTTGAATACCGTGTGTTGCTGCGTCCTCTAAGGGCGTTGTGAGTAAAAAGCGCGTTTCCTTCCACAGCATGCTTAATCTTCGCTGGCAGCCCATGATAGTTCCCCCTGTACCCGCTCCTGAGACGAGCGCTGATAAGCGGGCAGGCATGTCCAGAACTGCTCTGGCGATTTCTGTGGCTGTGGTTTTTTCGTGACACTCTATGTTGTAAGGATTGCTAAACTGGCGAGGTGACCAGTAAGTTCCAAAGTTAGAAACAAGTTCGTCTCTTGTTTTTATCGCATCTTTGAACGCATTGTCGCCTACTTCAATAATACGAGCACCGAACTGTCGCATCATTTGTTTGCGCTCTTCGCTCATGTTCCGAGGCATAACAATAATACATCCGTATCCTTTGGCTGCTGCGAGCATAGCAAAGGCTATCCCTGTGTTCCCTGATGAAGCTTCTACGATCGTGTACCCTTCTCTTAAATCGCCGCTTTGTTCGGCTTTTTGGAGAATGTAAGCAGCCATCCGGTCCTTAATGGAACCTGATGGATTGTATGCTTCGAACTTAGCGTAAAGTTTATCGCCCAACTTTACAAGAGGCGTGTTGCCTACAAGGTTCATTTTATTCCTTATCTTCGTTCATTGTTTTGGTGTAGTTTAATAGTTCTTCATCACCAGAAGCATGAGCTAAGGCGATCATAATATCTTTAATCCCATCGGAACCCAAGATGTCAAATATAGCATCGGTTGCTTCTTCGGGATTGTCACCAATAACCTGAGTTATTTTCTCTTTCGGGGTTTCGTCTTTACGCCCCATAGCAAGAAGCCGATCAAGCTCGTCATCACTAATCTCTGATAAAGCTCTTTGGACTTCTTCGGTAATAATCTTACTTAAATGTTTTTTATTTATCTGCATCTTTCTTCTTAGGACGGAGATCTCTCCCGTCGTCGTCGGGATGCATGGGACCAGAATCCATAAGCTCGTCTAGGTCGGCTTCTTCAAGCGCTTCGTCTGGCTTCTCTGTTTTTAGATGTTCATAATATTCTGGATCTAGATCATAGAACTCTGTGTATTTGTCTTGGACTTGATCAAAAGTCAACCCATCTTTAATAGCTTTTTTAAGTATGCGTTCTTTTCTTTTTACATTCTGGTAGTGGCGAGAGCCTGCTTCAGAATCTTCCAAGCCTTCTTTGAGAACTTTCTCAACTTCTTCTTTGATGATTTCTTTAAGTCTGGATTTTGCCGCACGCGCCCTACTTGCTTTTTCTTGCTCTAAAGACCTTTCTTGTGGTGTTGATATTGCTTCTGGTCGCTCGGGGACCATCCCTGCAACAGTTTTCAAAGCATTTTCTATTCTTTCTATCGCGGGGTCTTGGGGATAATACTGCGCTTTGTAATCACGATAAGCTACAAGTCCATCTGCAAGGGCTTTTTTATACTCACACGCATATTGCTTTAGTTGCTCCGGTTGAAGCTGTGGGGTCCACTTATGCACCATTTGCGTCTTTTCAAAATTTCCTTCTTGTCCGCTACAAATAGGGTTCCAAAAGATTTTGAAATCGGAGATTATTTCATCCCAATAAGAACCGCCATAACCTGATACGGTTCTTGCTGCAAAATGCCCTGATGTGTCTGGTGGGCAATCTCTAGGTCCTTGGTGACATTTTGTTGCACTATCACTTGGATTTTTTTGAGTGGGCATAAGAATTTTATTGTAAACATAATCTTCTTTAAGCAAGTCTTTGCTAACAGATGTTTTGTTTTCCAAGAGAACGCTATTTAGCTCCTCTTTGATGATTTGTTTAAGTTTGGTTTTAGTGATTTTCATAGTATTTCCTTTTTTTTAGCAGCAAGCGCAGTTAGTGCAACCGCATGTCTCACAACAGCAGCAGCAGTGTTCACGAAATAGATTTCTTAGTCTGTGTAGAAACTTCTTCATTTTGTTATCCTCCTTGGGACATACTAATTAGTCTTCTTCTTGCGGTATGCCCTTAAATTCTCTGTATTTAAGTATTCTTTCTGTGGGTCTTTTCATTTTCCTACCGAGATTATTAATAAAATCGCAGTATGTGTCCCAGTTTTTTATTTCTTGTGCCTCGGGTATTTCCAAAGTATTATAATCACCAAGCTCTAAATAACCAAAGATTTCTTCCAAAGAAGCATCTCTAATCGACTGGATATTTGAGAGGCATTGATGTCTTACATCTTTTACCTGCTCCCAGGACAAAGTGAACGCCCATGGCTTATTATTTAGTATTGTCTCTCCTCCAAACTCCAAAAAAAAGTTCTTTTTTGAGGAAATCTTTTTTCTGTGCTCTCGCAAAAACCCTATGTTATAGATACCAAAGGGAAAAGCGAAATAAAACATGTCTGGCTTTAACCAACGACTAATATTTCTTGTGATCTTGTGACAAGTAAAAGCCCCGTGGAGAGAAGCCCATCCCATTGAGTCTTTGTGGTTTCTGTCGTGGACAGAAATAGGGACATAGTAAATGGGGATGGGCTTTTGTCTGAGGGTTTTGTCGTAGAGGAAGTTATCAAAGTGACGGTAGAGCATAACAGGGTCTTGGATGTAGTCTCCAAGGCGTTTCCTTATAAGAGGCTCTATGTCGTCGCTACATACAATCCAGATTGTTTCGCATCCGGCGTATGCACACTCCACCACGGCGCGTTCTATGGCTACATAGTTAGGCGCTATGGGCATCATAACATCAGACCAGGGCATCTCAAACCCAAGGGAAGGGTGAGAAGCAGGAATGATGCCTGATAAGTGAAAGTTAGGACCTCCTTGGGAGGATCTCTTCTGTACTTCTACCGTCAACTATAATGTCTCCACATTCCATACTTTTTATTTCTGTATCTGGAATGACTTCTCGATTGTTTAAGTTAATCTTTAAAGGTCGGTGTCTTATATTACCATATCTATCTTTACCATTTAAGGGTCCAGTTATGCCTGCTTCCTTCATCATAGAAAGAACTTTAAGACGGGCGAAGGTGTCTGAGTATTCAGGGTCTCGTAGTTGCTGGCTGGTTAGATAAGATTCTGCTACAAGATCTTTCAAAAGACATTCGTTAACAGCCCTGGAAGAAATGTAAAAGCGTATCTTGTTTACCAAGTTGGAGTTGTTATCTTCTAAGAAATCAAACTCATGTTTGGTGCCGTGTTGGACATCAAACCAATCAAAAACGCGAAAACCCTTCGTTACCTTTTCAGGCAAGAAGGGTAGGTCAAAGACGTTTGTTGTATCAAAGATTCTTAACTTGTTGTATTTGACCCTGAATACGCGAGCATTGTGCGTAGTCACTTTAAGTGTCTTATTGTCTTCCAAGCGGATAGACGAAGCCTTATCAGCAAATGGTGCTCTGCCGGTAAAAGCCAACTTATAAGATAAAGCGTCTAGCAAATCCTCTGTTTTTGAGCCCTCCTCGAAAGGAGAGCCTATCCCCAAATCATAACCAAAGCTGTTGGTGTCGTAAGAATAAACGTTGTCCAAAGTATTGTGGATGATATGAGTATTTTTTTCATTTGCGTAGATGTAAGCATTTAAGTTGCCTCCTATAACTATCTCTTCAGCGAAGAAGATATGTGGTACTAGCAGCCCGTGGTTAAGTTGTTCTTCTTGATGTTCCTTTTCCATTTTTTTAATTTCCTTAAATGTAAAGGTTTCTCGTAACATCTTCCCTCGGGTTTGGGATACCTAATAGAAGTAACCCAAGCTGCGACCCACAGCTTCCTTTCGGATCGGAACCTACACTTTCTTTTAACTTTTTTAAGTTGGCTAGTCACATGTTTCATCCAAAAATCAGCAGCTTCCAGGGGTTTTAAACGGTCTACACCGTATTTCTCAACCCATTTCCAATGCTGAAGAATGCCCTTTGCTCTAGGGCGCTTATTTTTAAAGTCGCCAAGGGCTTTCGGATTGTAACCTGACTCACTACAAGCGGCTGCTAGAAGCATACCTTTTAGTTCTTCGGGAGGATTATATTTGGCTTCAATTTTGACCAAATCCCAAAGCAACTGGGCATCAACATTTTCTGGTTTAGCTCCTCTACAGTTGTAAGTTGCCTGATCTACGATAGGCAAATAACTATAATAGAGGTCCTTGGAAATGCTGTTGTCCTGCGGATAACCACTTAAAATCGTTAGTGAAAGTATGGTAGATAATAAGGTATTCATAAGAATGTCCTACTCAATAACTAGAGTTAAGATCTCTTTAAAGCCTCTTTTAGGGGGATCTCGACTACACCAACGACATAGTTTTCTAAGACCATGAAGTTTGTTTTCTTATTGATTTCAATCTCTTGTATCATACTGTTGTCAACCACAACAATCTGATTTTTTCTTACTTTTATTTTACAATCATGAGCAAAATCTAACACTTTTGCCTGAACATAAGGTGATTTTGGTTGGTATGAATCAGGAACGAGAACAAAACTTTCTTGTTCTGGCTCCTTATCTTCCATCGGCTCGATGAGTAAAAATCGGTTCAAGGGGGTCATTAGAATACCCCCAAAGAGTTACGCAATCGATCATAAATGTCTTGGAGCGTACTAAAATCTTCGTCTTGTTGGAGCATACGGTAAGCACGGACAGCTTGTTTCATTTCATCTTTGGACAGCCAGCCATTCTCGACATAGTTCTTGCGAAGGTCGCGGCGGTGTTCTTTGAAAGGCTCCATCGCTCGTTCGTTCTCATCGAACGCCTTGATGAAATCAACTACATATTCTTCTTTTGTTTTATCTTGATCGGACATAAGTCTCTCCTGTTAATTTGATTAAGTTTATTATAAGCACTATTTTTAATAGTTCAAGTATTAAATAACTTCACAACCGCCAGCAGAGCATGCTTGCTCGCCTTTAAGGTCTGTATTATCGTCTAGCTCTATTACTTTTGTTAAATCAACGTCACTTAAATCTTCCATGAGGGCTTCGTATTTTTCTCTGGAGCACTCTTCAAAGGGTGCTTGAACATAAGTCCCTCCGTCGTGAGGCAAGACTGATAGACCATTATAGCAAGATCTATTCTCCCACATCCAATCGCCTACATCAATCCATTCAGATTCTTTGATAGAAATCGTCGCTGAGACGTTGTGAGTATTCTGTCCTTTACCATGACCGGGCTTAATCCACTCCTGGCTTACATGTTTTACCCTTTTTAAAAGCTGAAGGGCACTTTCGGAGCGAGTAATGGAGCCTTCTGGGGCTCTTTGAGGAACAGAGATCACTGCTGTATCGTGGGGGCGGAAATATTCATCCTCTATTAGGTTGGGATGATTTATAGATAGGTATGTATAGATTGGCTCGTTCTTTCCTACTCGGATACGGCGCACATAATAGTCACTGTGCCAAGCGTGGATGCCGGAGGATGTGCCTAACGTTAAAGAGGTGGTTCCAGCAGGTTTAACACAAGTTGTTCTTGCTGCTGGGTTAATGTCCATAAGCTTGGCTACACGAGCGTTCTCTTGTTTGACGACTTTTGCTGCCTCTGACGCATCTAGCTCTAGAACCTTACCAGAGGCTATGCCCGTCATGGAAACGCCTATAAGGGCATCTTTCTCGGTGGTCCTGCGCCATACATCACGTAGGTAGTGAAAGTCTGTGTAGCCTGCTTGGAGTGTGCCGATGAAAGCTGCGGCTGCAACGCGGGCATTTAGCTCTTCTTGCGTCTCTACGTTACTGACGTTTACTTCGCATAGGTTACAGAACTGATAAGGGCGAAGAGCGATTTCGCAGCAAGGATTAGTTCCCCAGTCTTTATCATTGGTGAAATAAAAGCCTGGTTCTCCTGAACCTGATGCCTTTACTCGGTCCCACAGATCTAAGAAAAAATCTTTTGTTATTCTGTGTCTCATCAAGACAACAGAGTTGTTTGCTCGTCCTCTTTGCGGGTTTTGTTCCCACCAGTTTCCTGCTTTCGCGGCGAGCATCTCGTCATCGTCGGCACTAAAAAGAGAGATAAGAGCAGCGCGACGGATACCACCGGCAAGTACAGCGTCAGCAATGTGACATACAATATCGTGGACTTCCACCGTGGTAAGTTTATCTCCGTTCTCCTTGTGACTAAGGATGCCTTCTACTTTCAGTAGACATTCTTTAAGAGGTTGTGGACCTGGTGCTTTGCCGCCGGATGTAACGAGCTTTGCGCCTTTTGGTCTAATGTCTGAGAAGTCAAATCGAAGACGAGAGCCACCGTAGAAATAAGATCTTACGAGGTGTTTTACCGCATCAGCCCATCCTTCGATGGAATCATTGATTAAGTATCGTCGGGATCGTTTAGCATTTGGTTTCTGGATTTCAGGTAGTTTTTCAACGTGGTGTTTTTGAACGGAATAACCCACACCAGTACCCCCAAGAAGCAAAAACATAGCTTCAGAAAAAGATCTCCAATCATCAACAGGGAGATAAGCACAATTGTAA
>Ga0080013_1004003_pt1 | contig 14843 bp, 13 predicted proteins | sample ETNvirenome_6_85_FD_69236 | JGI IMG/M metagenome (GOLD analysis project Ga0080013, IMG submission 69236) | Marine viral communities from the Pacific Ocean - ETNP_6_85 (SPADES assembly) (version 2) | ecosystem: Environmental > Aquatic > Marine > Oceanic | place: Pacific Ocean | collected 2013-06-19
TGACCAGCCGCTAAACAATTATTTACTCTCGCAATACAGAGGTTTTTCTTTCAATTCTTTAAGCATTTCCTCTATATCTAATCCAGCACAGTCTATTTTTCTTCTTGTCAAATGAAAGTGAGAACAAAAACCCTTAAATTTGTTTCCAGCGCAGTCTGAGTCTACTGCCCATTTTGTTTTCGGAGCTTCGAGAGGAATACCAAGACCTTCGTGGCAAGCCATCCATAAAGCTTTCAGAGCCTCTTTCTGAATTGGGTAAAAATCCATAAATGGATCCATGGATCTTCCATGGCAAGTCCCATCTGTAACCATCGAACGTTCTCCGAAGCCGTTTCTGACATACCAGCTTTGGTACTTGGGGTAATAAGCGTTGGCTATCTCTACGCCGACCGAAGATCTATTCCAGCCTCGGCCGCCAGCATGCCATGCAGAGTCATTCAAGTCCATCAGTTGATGGATTGTGCCATCATTATCAATGCAAAAGTGTACAGAAATATTCCTTTTATTAAGGACATTGACACAAGATGCGCTAGACAAACAAACATCCCAATGGTTCACGAAAAACTTTATATTTCTCTTTTTTCCCGAATATGAAGTTCTGCCGCCGGTCAAACCTAAAGATTCATCATCTAAATGAGTCACAACTCTATCCCAATTAATTGGCATCGGCTGTCCCATATAATAAATGCACTCACTAGAAGATTGTAGCCTATATTTTTCAATATTAGACATTGAATCTCGTTCAGTGTTAACCCTTCGATAAGTTGACGGTCCGCAAAGGCCGTCAGCAGACAAATTATGAGCGCGTTGGAATTCGCGGATTGCTTTGGTCAACTTCTTATCAAATAAATCGTGACCGGGAATAAACCACTCGGGCTCCCAGCCTAGCTTTGAAGCTGATGCTTCGTTATAAAATTCTTTATCCATTTTTAATCCTGAATCGTGTTATAAAAACATTCTATTCAAAATCTACATCGACTGAAACAGAAATGTTTAGTTTTGGTACCCTTAAGTGATTAACTATACTGTGCTTTTTGGCTTCTTCGGCATTCATGAACCAATCAGCATGTTTCTTTGTGAAAACCTTCTTTTTGAAGAAGTCATCTTTTTTCCCACAATTTCTAGCCATCATGGTGAAAATCTTCTCATCTAAACGTTCAGCTTCCTTCACATCAGCTTTTAGTTCTTCAATTTTGCCATGGCCGCCAGTACTAACATCGTGGATCATAATAGTTGCGTTCGGATCTGCAAACCGCATGCCCTCTTCACCAAAAGTAAGCAATACAGCTCCGCAAGACATAGCTTTACCTTCGACTATAGTCGCAATCGGTAATTCTGAATGTTTTATAGCTGATATCATGCTCATTAAGCTGTATACTTGGCCGCCGTAAGAATCAATAATAACTGGAATCACTTTTTGTCCAGTGTTATGAGCTTGAGCTACTTGAGCCTGAAACTCTTTAGCTGATTTTTCATCAAATTTATTAACTGTTATAATAATGGGATTTTTTCTTAACTCGACCTCTTTAATCAAGGGAGATATTTTTGTGGTCCACTTCATTTTTTTCCTGCCTATTGTTATTTATCCACACTTCGCCATGCCACAATTAGCACATGTTGCGCAGCCTTCTTGGTACATTATGTTTGGTGATTCGCAGCATCCGGCTAGTATTCCGTTGCTTGCCTTAGTTCCGTCTGCGATATACTTTTTTAAACATCTAGCTACTACTCTAGAAAACGAAAACATATCAGCCTCTTTATCTTTTTGAAGCTGTTCTACCAAAAATTGTAATGGTATTTTATGCCTTAACGCTAAAGAAATGGTCCTAGTGAATGAAGTGTGATTGGGGTTGTCAAAAACCTTAGCTATATCTTTGATTATAAATTCATCGCCATTGCCACCGACAATTAAATCATACTTGTTAGCCATTGTCTTTCGTGGGCGCTTACGAATCTTTCCATTAGTATACTTTTTTGGAATCTCAACATATTCAGAAAGTCCACCGAAGACTTCATAAGCTCGTCCCGCAATTACTCCAACTAAGATAGTCCAGTCTTCTCCCTTGATGGTAGCTCTATGAATTTCGCAATCAAGTGTTTCGGGTCGCTTTTGTGCTTTTTTTAGAGCATCGCCACCCAAAGCTTCATTTTTCTTAGTTACTAAAACCCCGGTTCTTGAGCCATCAACATAAATTGTTACGCCCTTTAGTCCAGCTTTCCAAGCTTCTAAGTAGAGATTACCAACTACTGAGGGCTTTGTTCCTGACGGCAAATTTATCGTAGAGCTAATAGAATGATCTACATGTTTTTGAATTGCAGATTGAGTTTCGATTCTTCCCAACCAATCAATTTTATCCGAGGTTATGAAATAGCTTGGCAAATCTTCTATTTCACATTCGCCAGCAGCTTGCCAATAATTTTTAATTTCGTGATGATATACTTCAAACTCTTGCCAGTTATCTCCAAGGTCGTCTGTAAAATCTACTCTAGAATTTTTATCATTTGGATTAATCTTTTTTCTTCGAGTATAGCTTAGTCTAAAAATGGGTTCAATTCCGCTAGAAGTTTGAGCGGCAATGGAACATGTACCCGTTGGAGCATTTGTTAAAATAGATATATTTCTCCGACCAACTTTAGACATGCGGGATTTTAAATCTTGAGGCAGACTTTGGATATATGCATTATTTTTTTCTTTCTCCCAGTCAAAAACCGCAAAAGGGCCGCGCTCTTCAGCCAGATTAATACTTTCTCTATACGAATTGTTTTTCAATGATTCATAAATAGAGTTTATAACGCTTATAGATTCTTTAGATCCATATTCAACTCCTAAACGGCAAAGAACATCGGCAAGACCAAGAGTCCCGAGGCCTGTTCTTCTGCCTTTCCTACATGCATCTAACAAATTGGTCCACAAAACCTTTTCATCTTCTGTATCTACTTTTTCTAAAATCTTATAAAGCTTTTCAATTTCCAACTCAACTAAATCGTCGCTTAATCTCATTGCTTTACGAGCAACACTTTCAAAATGCACCAAATCAAAAGATGCGTCTTTCGTGTATGGGTTATCTACAAAATTAACTAAATTAATAGCAATAAGACGACAAGAATCATAAGGGCTGAGCGGAATTTCACCACAGGGGTTTGTGGTAACTGTATTAAAGCCCACGTCAGCGTATTCATGAGCGGGAAGATTTTTAGTAATAGTGTCCCACATCATAAGACCTGGTTCAGCGGTCTTTGTTGCACTTTCAACTATTGAATTCCACAGCGATTCTGCGTCAATATCTCTAGTTATTGATGGATCATCAGAGTCAACTGGAAACTGCAAGGTAAACTGCTTTTTATTTTCAACAGCCTCCATAAATTTATCGCTTATTTTTACTGAAACATTCGCGCCGGTTACCTTGGTTAGGTTGTGCTTCATGGTAACAAATTTTTCAATATCTGGATGTCTAACATCCATCGTTATCATAAGAGCGCCGCGGCGGCCGTTTTGTCCTATCATTCTACAGACATAAGAATAAAAATCTGCAAAAGACCAAGCGCCGGTTGTGCTTCCTGCGCTATTTGAAACAGCAGAGTGTTCAGGGCGAAGGGTAGATATGTCAATTCCTACGCCGCACCTTCTTTTAAATAGATTCGCTAAATCTTTGCCTCTATTCATAATAGAACTCACATCATCAGTCGGAGAATCTACAACTACACAATTTGAAAGACTTACTACTGCGTGGTCATTTCCGATACCATACATGGGCGAACCCTGGGGTATGATATATTTGAAATCTTTTAATAGAGAATATATCTCTTCTTCAGAAATCTGATTTTTTTCAAACTTAGACTCAATTCGAGCAAATTCGGACGCCAAACGTTTGTGCATATCATCTGGCGTCTTTTCTAAAAAATTGTTTTCTCTGTCTTTGAGTAAATACTTTCCAACAACTGCAGAAGCCGCTAAATCATCTCCTTTGAAATAATTTTGAGTTTCTTTTAGAACTTCATCATAAGACCACGTCATCGGCATCTACAACCCCTTTACGTCTTTCCACTTCTGTCTCAATTTTGACTTCATATCATTTTCATCTTCGCGGAGAGCTTCATTAAGAGTCAAGTGGTCTTCATCTAAAATATTAAATTTTGAACATGCCGTATTAATAGAGATTGGAAACAGTAGACCATCCCTGCCAGCTCTGTTCTTAGCGATATAAAGTCTACCTGTTCCACCAGCTTTTTCAGTAGCTTTTCTAGAGATTGAAACTACGACATCAGCTACCATTGCTTTACCATAGGCCTCCGACATATTTTCAAGACCGACAATATCAGAATTTGCTGAATCTCGGTTTGCTTGTGATGCTGTCCACACAGGGATATTTAGCTCCATCGCCATATTTCGTAACTCTTCATATACTAACTTAAGCTCATGACGTAAAGAGTCATAAGACCTAGTACTTCTCATAATATCCGCATAATCCACAATGATAACATGGGGCTTAAAATCTTTTAAAAGTAATTTGTCTAAGTGGTTCTTGAGCGTGACAACACTTGCTGAACCTGTTGGATATTCTTTAATGAAAAGTCGGCCCAAGTCTCTGTCTTTATAAAACTCTTTGACCTCTTTTTTCCTTTTCACAATTTCATTGCTTGGAATATCTGTTAAACAAGAATCATACCTAATTCCGACCGACTCTTCTGAAAGCTCAAAAGTATAGTGAACGACATTTCTTCCGGCTTTCATAGCATTAACGCCCATTTGAACTAGCCAGTGAGATTTTCCAACGCCAGTATTTGCAGTGACTACTCCAATCTCTCCCTTTCCAAGACCACCACGAAAAATATCGTGAGCATCTAAGCGCGGGATGCCAGTTGGCACTACAACACGATTTGATTTCTTAAATCTGGTGTCCATATCTTTAAAAAAGTCATGGCCAGTAGTGTTACTCATACCCATGGAAACTGCAGTTTTCATTAACCCAACAACAGACTCAAATTTTTCTGTTGCAATTAGCTCTACAGATTGCTCTAGGGCTTCTTTAAACGCCTGAGTTTTGCAAAAGTCCAAAGACTTTTCTTTTACGTAATTCTGGTCGCCAAGATCTGGGTTTGATTTAAGCCTATGCAGAAATTCAACAACTTGCTCTCGCAATAATACAGTTGAGTCTTCTATTAATTCATCTCTTACAATAGACACTATAAGCTTCAAGCTTGGAAAAGATCTATATTTTGTTCTATAAGAAAAATATTTCTCTGTTAAATACTGCAAGTATTTGAGCTCAAAAAAATCTGGGTGCATAACCTCGATCATTTGCGCTGCAAATTTAGGGTCTGAAATTAATGCCTGAAATATTTTTTCTTGAAAATGTTTTCCATACTGTCCAAACCACGCTTGACCTGGCTTGGGCGCTAGCTCATAGGCTGTTTCTGCCATCTTATTCTCCCTAGTTAAAAACTGACCTTGCAGTCATAAAAAATTTATCAGCATCAAATATTTTGATGCCTTCTCTAATCAAAATTCTCATGAAGTTAATCTTATCCAACTTACGCTCAATCGTATCAATTTTATAATTTATTTTTTCAATTTGATTTGCAGACAGATTAGTAATATCAAGATACATGAGCTTCCAGTTCATTAGCGGGATTCCACTATCGGCCACAATTTGGTGATATATTTTCACCTTAGACTCTTCGGACATTTTTTGACTGATTTTAATTATCTCTTCTACACTAACAAATTCTTCTTGCGTAATTTCTGGAAAACGTTTACACAGAGTTCGAAAACCTGCACCTTTTATACCAGGGAGACCGTCAGAGCCATCTCCAACAAAACATCTTGCGACACAAAAATTTTCTGGATAGATGCCAAATCTTTCCCTAACTGAGTCAGTTGTCAATATTTTTTTCTGTCCTGGGGACCAAACTTTTACTCTATTTTTTTCTAAAAGCTGGTAATAATCTTTGTCAGACGAAACAATCGTTACATTTTCATTTTTAAGCTTGTGCTTCACTAAATATCCAATAACATCATCGGCTTCGCAATCAGAAACGTACAGCTGCGGAATCCCTGAAAGGGCTAGTAATTTAGTAGTCAAGTTAATTTGATAGTTCCTATTATTAACTGTATCGGGGATATCAGCTTCATAAAATCTATTAAGCTTTACTGGGCGGCGACCCATTTTGTAGTCTTTGAAAATATTTCTTCTTCTTAAAGAACCGCCACCTTCCCAGACAACGTAGATTTTTTCAGGGTGAAGATTATCAATTAAAAGCTGAACGCCTTTTAAAAAGCCGACAGCACCGCCAATATGTTCCCCATTTTCACTTGTAGCTGGATTGGCTGCAAAATGTCGCATGAGGAAATTGAGTGCATCGATTAAGATGATTCCAGAGGTCAATTAGTCCTCCAAGTCAACGTCTAAATTCATTTCCATGGCGACAGTTCGAACTTCTTCGTAAGACTCCATATCGACGTCTAAATCACTTTGCTCTATAGATTTCACCATAACAGCTTCCAGCAAGTCATCAACATAGGGTTTATAATCAGGGTCTTGCCAAACATCATTAAAGTCCGCTTTATAAAACTTTTTCTCTACCGTGATTTCTCCAGTTGATTTATTTGTAACGATTAGCTTTTTCCAAGCACCTGTTCCAGAAATTTCTACTTCTACATCATTTCCAATAGAAGCTGGTCCATTCTTTCTCAGCAAATCAAAAACTTGTTCATGCTCGTAGACACCTTTTCCAAAATGAATTTCAAAAAGTGCTGTTCTGAATGGAGCTGATACTTTATTTTTAATTGTTTTTGCTGAGACATTAATCCCGATGACTTCTTTATCTTTATCTTTAATCTGAGAACCTGCTCCCAGCTTAATCCTAACAGAAGAATGGAACGGGATGGCTTTCCCTCCTGGCGTAGTGGTTGGATCTCCAAACATTACACCAATTTTAGTTCTGATCTGATTCAAAATAACGAAAAGTGTGTTAGTTTGTCCAATTACTCCAGTAATTTTTCTCATCCCTTTTGAAATTGCTCTTGCTTGAAGACCTATAGAGTTTTGTTCATATGTACCATCAAGCTCTGCTTTTGGCGAAGAAGCTGCAACAGAATCCCAAATAATAGTAATAGGAACATCTTTTTCCATCGCGCGAGCTTTCATAATTGTAGATTCAGCGATCGAAAGTACTTCTTCGGTGCAGTGAGTATCAACATAGACAAATCTTTTCGAAATATTAACCCCAAGAAGTCTTAAGTTTTCTACACTAGTTGCATTTTCAGTATCAATATATACTACAATACCGCCCATTTGCTGTGTTGATCTTGCAATCTGAATTGCGATATGAGATTTTCCAATAGAAGGTGGGCCAAAAATTTCTACAATTCTTCCTTCTGGAAGGCCACCATTTCTACGGTTTGAAACTATATAATCTAACTGCTTTGAACCTGTGCTAATCCAACGCTTCACATGAGTGGGCGATTCGTCATACTCGAGGTTATATGCAACTTTAGAACCGTGCTCTTTGTTGAGTGACTTTATTAGGTCTGATGTAAAGTCATCACCATCTCTTGTTTTTCTAGCCATAAAAGACCTCCATGCTGAATAATAAACTTATTTAAGAACATGTTCATGATTAAATACTAAAAAGGGGCGCGTTTCCGCGCCCCCAAAAAGTTTCAGAGATAGAAAGACTTAAAAGTCATCTTCTAGGTCTGCAAAGGCATCATCCAGGCTTTGATACTTTTTTGCAGCTTCATCATCAGTTGAAGCATTACTGGTTTTTGGATTTGACGGTGCGGTTGGAGCAGCACTAGGTGCGGCCCTAGAAGTTCCATTCGAATCCGAAGATTCATCTTCACCACCGACCCAAGCATTTACAATATTTGATAGCTCATCATAAGACTTGCAAGAATACATATCGTCTAATACCGGAATATTATCAATCCATCCCTTCGCAGTCTTCTGGTCTTCAGACAAAGAAGTGGCTTTTCCACGGGGTCTAACATCAGTAACCGCATACATTCGGCCTGGCGGCTTATTGCAAACGACCTTAATATCGCGCCCAGTACCAGTATCTGTAATGTCGCCATAATCCTCATCCAGCATAATATTGAGAAGAGATTGGTATACCATTTTTCCAAAAGACCAAAGGCGAACGCCCTTGTCTTCTTCACCCCGAACAATTACTGCAGCATAAGCTCGCATCTTAGGATAAAGCTTCTTAGCCAACTCATAACTTTCTTTGTTGCCATCCGACCTAAGCTCATTAATAAGCTCTTGAATCGGGTCTGGATTTCCAAATTGATGCGGTGCTAAAAGACCGGGGTTGTTTCCAATGTTGTAATAAAACCAGCGTTCCTTGAACGGTTGTCCGTCGTTATCAGGAAAGGCAATAATTCGTACAACATGCTCTTCGCCTTCTTGTGGGCGCCACAGTGAGTCTCGTCGACTGTTATTTCCAGAAAGCTTATTAAGCTTTGCTCGAATTGCGTTTAGATCTAGTGCCATGTTAACCTCCAAATGTTTAATGTGCAATATCTAATTTAGTAAAATAGCCAAATGACTATATTATGATAGTATCACTAAGGTGTCTAATGTTCAAGCGAATTTTTAATTTCTTTGAAGAACCAAAAGAGACGCATAATCGACTTCTATTAGCTCAGTTCCACAAATTATTGTTGACATACTTGGTTTTCCCATCTTATAAGATATTTTATAAACTATTCCAGTTTTTTCAACAGGAGGATTATCTTTAAATGGTTCTTTTATGTAAGACAAAACTAAGTCTCCAACTTGTGGTTCAATTGGTTTTATTTTAGAGAGATTTTCAGGCGGCATATAAAGTTTATGGCAGATATTTTTCGAAACTACATAATGACTGGGCCGAGAATAAGAAGAAACGTATGAGTCTTCTACTATTAAATCATTTTCGCCCACTACTACCACTTTGCAAATTGATACCTTGTTAGCAAAATTTCCCTCTTTGCCAACTTCCCCGCCGAAGACAGCTACTAAATCATTTGGTTCAAAATTAATTTCTTCATTCATTCTAGACACTTGACTTTATAAGAGTAAATATATAGCTGGTTTGCTTGACCTGCTATTTTCTCTTTCTAACCAAGCGTTTTTCTATTTCTTCTTCTTTTTCTTCTTTTTACCTGGTTCTGAGCCGCCAAAACTAGATCTAGCAATCTCTCCCCTTTGCTTAAGAGTAGTTGGACTATTCGATGCCCCAAGAGGGAGAGTATACCCTGCGACAGCTGATGAAACATTTTGCTCATCGTGGTGGCCTTCTTCTTCACGGTCTTCTTCGCTTGATAGATCGGGTTCTCCAAGCAAATTTTCTTCTTTTTCTTTCTTTTTTTCTTCACTTAAAACTTGCGAAATAAAATTCTTAAGCAATTCTTCTAATTTCATTTGAAATACACCACTATATTTGAGCCAGCTTTATCAAGAATAACATCAGTAGCCCACTTGATTCCAAAAGCTTTAGTAGCCCCGACAAGAGTCCACTCAATATATTTATGAGCATTACGATAAGGAATGATATCTACGCCAATATTAACGCTCTTCAATGCGTTTCCATCTTTATCTTTTGCTGTAGCTTTTAAAATCTTATACACTTCTGACATCTCTTCGGTATTCTCAACAGCTTGTCTAAGAATATTTTCAAGTATCGCAAATTGATTTTTTTGAGCATTGACACTACTTACTTTCAAATTGCCCATAAGTTTTCCCGGATCAGTTTCAGCAAGAAGAGCTGCTCCTTTAACTTTTCCAGACCAGTTACCACTTCCAACTGCACCAGACTTAGTTACAATTTTACCAGTAGTTTGTGGTCGTTTGGTTTTTTTACTAGGGGCATCTGAAGATTCTGTCTCTTCAAGTAAAATTTTGCGAATATGTTTTCTAATATATGCTTCTGTTTTCATTAATTCACCAACCAAATAATAACTATCACTCTAAAAGCTGGAATTCAAGAGGAAATTCTCCCAATTCATCTATAAATATGCTCGAAGAAAGTTTCTTAAACTCTTCTATATCTTCTGGATGTAAATCTATAAGCATTGCGTCGTGAATAAAAAATATTGGCCGGACGCGCTCTGGGGCTTTGTCTAATATTTTACCAAAACCCAAAAGGGCTACATCTACAGCTGAGGATTGTATGAAGTTGTTATATAGCAGCGACTCTCGCGAACCCTGCGGGGTGATAGGTCGACCAAAATAATTTTTTATCTTTCCAGTTTTTCGAAAGCTTTCAAGCTGCTGATTTACTACTAATTTATAGTTTAGCAACTCCTTGGTTTTTTCTACTATCTTTTTAATATCTACGTCCTCTGGAAGACCCTTCTTAAGAGTAGCTTCAGAGGCTCCATATACAGCACATAACACTAGCTTTTTAACTACGCTTCGCGAAACTTTCGATGTGAAAAGCTTTTCAGACAAATAATTGTATATATCATCCCCGAGATTCTCTTCGGTTAGTTGCATCGCGACTCGCGGCTCTAAAGAGATAAAATCTACCTGAGCTATTTTTCCACCAGGATAAGAAGACTTCAAAAACTTCCTTATGAATTTAGGAGCAGTTAAAATTTGGGGACCTTTTGTGATCGTCATTCTTCCTGTTAAAGTCCTCGTAATACTATATTCTGGAAGAGATAAACTACCATCGCGCATGGGCAAAAAGCCTTTGGCTACTGAAACATTTTTAATTTTACCAGCTTTAATTGCGGCTTTAATAGAATTTGCATCGACCTGAGCCCTCTGTAGCCTCTTAATGGTCTTGTTACACTCCATGAAGGTGTCTATATACCCCAGCGCTTGAAGATCTTCGAGGGCCTGTCTTGACCTCTTAAATGCTTTGTTGATTTGCATAATCATTTTCTCAGGAGATTGAACTCCGTCTATTGGAAGATTTTCTACATTTGAAGTTAAAACTGAAAAAGCTTTCACAATTTCTGGCTGGATCAGTTTTGGCATATCGATAGACAACAATTCAAAAACTGGGTCTATAGACATATAAAGGTGAGGATCTCCTAAAATATAAGAATTTTCATCAGCATCTCCCCAGCTAAAACCATTTCCCGTGCTCGTTAAAGACTTTTGCTTTAAGAACCTATGCCATGGTATAGTAATCTTCATAAAAGAACTATAATAGGAAAAACCAGATTTTTCAAATCTAATCTGAAGTAGTTGTAGGCGCAGCAGCTTCTCCGGCTTGCGCTGCAGTTATTATGGCTCGAGCGCCTTGGGCTTGGGTTAATATCGACTCATATTTGCCGAATGCATCATTAGGGATCAGATTGAATTTTGTTGTGAATTTTCCAGGCTCTATCGTATGATCTAAACCAGAAACTGCATACACATTATCTACCGTTGTTCCTGTCCCCAAATCAACAAAAAACTGTTGGCCATGATTTAAGATTGGACAACCAAAAGATTCTGCGCTAGCGTTCATAGGCATCATTCGCAGAGGTAAGCCCCTATCTTGCTCTCCAGGGGTACCGTTATCTGAATTAGCATTTCGTTGAGCTCTTTGCATGTGAATGGTGGTATCTGCAGAATTATGCATAGAGGATATTTGGAGATCTGTAAGCCCGCAGTTTTGAGAACCATAGGTTATAGAGGGCATATTTGATTTTATATAGTGCTTAAGTGCTGGTGATCCACCCTTTATTTGATAGAATTCAGTACCTTCAATAGGTTCTAATATTCCAGCTGACGAAAGTGTGGTTTCAAATTGAGAAGATACAGCAGCCCAGTTAGAATCTTCTGCAGGCCCTTCGGCTGCGGCTGTTGCGCCAGTTCGAATTGCGCCCATTTCATTATCGCGTACTGACGAAAGAATATCGTGCAAACCAGCATATTTTGCCGCAGAATCATCATAAAAATGAAGTCTTAAAATAGTATCTTGGGGACCAAACGCGTCTGCGTCGTCTGAAGTTGGTCTTCGATGAGGAACACATTCCGGAATCATTCTTACTCTAGGCAGCCTAAACACGTTTGGTTTTCCAGTATTCTCATAAGCCTTTGTTAACACTTCATCTTTTTTACTGGATAACTGGCTCCTTTGTCGCTGTTTATTTGCATCAGTACCAGTTTGAATTATAGTCGATCTTCCGTCCTCATCTCTCGTAAATAAGTTGTTAAAACCATACGCTTTTGCGGCCATATTACTTAAAAAATACCTATTAATAAAGCCTATAAAGTTATTAACAGATACTTGAATTTGTCCAGTTTGCCATTCTTCAAAAAGTGTTTGAAAACCTGTAGACCCATCTAGCTCTACTGGAAAACTGGCAATATTTTGGTTATACATCCATGAAGATTTATCGTTAAATGTATAAAACACGCACTGCACCTCATTATACCTTTTCGTTTCCATTAAGGGTGCAGCTACAAACAAAGCCATTAATCTGCCAAAAGAGCACCAGTTCCGATTATCACTTGGAGACCCTGGACCTCTGTCAACTTTTGGTGTTGGGTCATCTTTGGATGCTCCCCTCACTTTCAGGAATGGATCTCCAGTGCTTTTTGCTACAGTGAGCTTTCTAGAAATAGTACCAGCAATAGTAGTTTTAATATCATTCGTTTCATCCATGGCAGTGTCTAACGCGGTGGCAAGATTTTGGATATCACCGCCAGATCCTCTGTAATTGTTGACAAAGGCTTGGATTTCTGTAAATGTTTCTCCAGAAAACAAGGCGCCAGCGTTTGTTGGGCTTAAGTTTGAAATGGTAGACATACCTGAGACGTCGGCCATCTCTGGACTATTTCTCAACAACTGCCTCCGAATATTTGATATTCCTCGCACCAAAGTTTCAAACGCTCGAAATTTTTCTGTTATGCTAGGATCTATGCCTACATTCGTAAGATTAGTGGCTGCAGAACCTTTTGAGACTAAAGAGAGAGAAATTTCTACTTGCCCATCGTCTTTAAAAGCATATTTTGTGTTATATACCCCATACTTTTCTCTTACTCTTAAAGCATTAATAAACATACCAAACGGATTATTTATGTTTCCATTATTACCTGGAGCGTCTGGGTGACTCCAGCCATATTCTAAAAGCAGTTCGGTCTGACCAAAGCTCGAAGGTTTCACAAGAGCAGCAATCTCTCCAAGCCTCGAGCGATCATGGAGAGTCAACTTCATTTCAGCTGATTTGTGCGCCATCATCCCTCGAGTTGGTGTAACAGTTATTGTTACGCTGTTCATTGTCATAAAAGGGCGCATTTTATCAATGATGGGAGCAGATCTAGGGGAGCCTTTTTGTCCTGGCCATGGAATTTCATTTCCGCCGGCAGTACGCTTTCTGAGATTAGCATCAGTGAACGCTGCAACTTCATCATAGCTAGAGTAATTTTCCCAAGAAGGAATCATGGTTTGAGGAGACGTAAAAATCTCCATGCCAGCAGAAGAATACTTAGCAGGAATAGGGACTGGCGTTTCGCCAGCTGCAGCAGCAGTTTCTTCTGGGGTAGCTGCAGCTGCGTCTGCGGCTGATTGCGCTGCGGTTTTTGCTTGGGCTATTATACTGTCTGCAGATGGTGTAGCACCCGCTGGCGCAGCTACAATTGTAGACATACCATTTAAAAATCTTAAACTGCTTATTCCGCTATACTTCATTGTTTCGCCCGCACCGGTTACTTGGGGTCCGGGAGTTATAACTTCCACATCTAGGTATGGCACAGCTCTAGACCACTCTAGGGTTGGTATCATATTCATGAATACTTCAACACCGCCAGTGTCTCTTTGGCCGTAATTTAGCATAGCAGGTAAGATTTGTATACAGCAAATGCCCGGTTTAACTTTTGTGGGTGCAGAAGGACTTTCAGCTGCAGAGCCTATATGAGTACCCAATAAATCGTTCATTGTTATTGGAGATAACACCCCTGCTGAATCTGTACCAACTCCACTCGTACCAATTATATAATAAGCTTTCGCAAGGTTTGTAGCAGCGTCTGGTGAGCCGTCAGAAAATTCCGTAATTTTAGACAAAATTTCAGGTAAAAAATATCCACCATCTGTAATCCCAGTTATTACTTCAAAAACTCTAGCATCGATGCTTAATTCGCTTTCAGAAGTAGTGGTAGACTCAGGTTCTTCCATACTCAGAGCTTTAAGAAAAAAATCATCTAAACTAGCAGCATTTCCATATTTTTTTAATTGCCTGATGGCTGTAGTTAAATCGTTAAAATTGCTCAATTCTTATTACCCCACGAATAAAGAAACTTGTGATAAATCGGTGGGTATACTGATGACTACCCCTGGAGGGACTTGTAATCCCCACCCAATTCCGCTAGCCGCAGCAATGACCCACCATAAACTTGAGTCTCCGTAAAACCTGCCAGCTATAACGTCTAAACGCTCTCCACCCTTCATTTGTCTTTGCTCTACTTTTAAGCCACCGTTTTGAGCTGCCGTATAAATAGCTATTCCAGCTCTTCCAGTGCCGAAAATAGAACCGCCCTTGAGCGTTGGGGATCTTGCGTATCTTCTTATACTAGACATTATTAATATCCTATTCTAAGGTTGTAAGGTCGATGTGTCTGGGTCTGGTTCTGGTTCTGGCGGTGGAGCAACTAGTTTTGTTAATGCCGCAGTTAATTTTGCTTTAGTAGCAGCATCAGCAGCCAAAGAGTGGCCAGATCCAAATAGGCCCCTAACGATACTGCCAACATTGTATGCTGGAGCTCTTAGGCCACCTTCTGAATCCAGACCAAGAGGAATATCGTGTATTGGGGAGAATCCCATTGTCACCTTAACATATGTCGGAGCTCTTCTGCCCGGAGTTTCATCCCAGGGGGCTATGTTCCAGTCGAAATCTAGCTGAGTTATCGCGCCAGCAATGCCTT
>Ga0080013_1004005_pt1 | contig 14839 bp, 17 predicted proteins | sample ETNvirenome_6_85_FD_69236 | JGI IMG/M metagenome (GOLD analysis project Ga0080013, IMG submission 69236) | Marine viral communities from the Pacific Ocean - ETNP_6_85 (SPADES assembly) (version 2) | ecosystem: Environmental > Aquatic > Marine > Oceanic | place: Pacific Ocean | collected 2013-06-19
GTAAGACTTCCCCCAATGGCGAAAGCCTAGAAGAAAGAGAACTTCGGTTCTCTTTTTTTTGTCCCGGCTCTGTCCAGGAATCTGCGACCATCTGCAATCTGCTGTCTATGATAGTAATTGAACACCAAAAGAAAAACCCCCACAGCTGAACAGCTGTGAGGGTTTGGGGTTTGGGTTTTAGTTTTTTAACTCATCAATGATTGAATCGTAATCGTATTCATCACCGACTAATTCCATGTCGGTTTCGTGCCAATCATCATCTGATGAATAATGACAGAAAACATGATGATGTCCACCAATGGGAGTGAACAATAAATTGCCATGTTCATCTAAAGTATAAGCAGAACCATATTCTTCAACTATGACAATTCTTTGCATGGTGGGAGAGTGGCTTTCGCCACTCTCTAGGTCATTAAAAGTAATGTCATTCTCAATGATGTAATCAGTTGTTCTACTCATGATTGCACCTTTGGATAGGATCTCATCACTCTAAAGTTGGCATCAGTTGGTCTTGTTGGAACAACTGTGACACCTACAACATTCTTGGCTTTTAAGCCATGAAGAATGAGTTTGTTATTGTCATCAGTATCACTCATTACAAACCTTGCATTATCTGACCAATCAGTAATGGGTCTTACAATTGCTTTGGGTTGCTTGATGCCTTGAACATGAACAAAGTCTTTGATCATGTTTCTAACCAACGATCCGAAGGTGCTTTGCTTCTTCTGTAGAAGAAGATATTCTTGCACTTTTGGGTGTTGCTTGAGTATTGCCAACTCATTGGCGATTGATACCGAAGTATCGATGCTAGTTTTAGTTATAATTTTTTTCATTTGTTTACTCCAAATTAATGTTTAATGAGATTCAACATTAACCTATTTTTTACTTATAGTATATTTATTTATTTCTGATGCTCTGAAACCCCCGTAAATACTGGGGTCTATGTTTGGGGTGGGTCACTTTGCGTATACGATCCGCGCGAAAGATCAGCCGTGCATCTAAGCTTGGGTCTCTTTGGGTTTGGGGTCGAAAATCTGAGATTTTTTTGCTTGAGGGGGTTACCCCCCTTATATTATTTAGGATCCCTATAGTTTGATATATATAATAACGTTCAACACAAATAATTTGCCCAAAAAAGAAAATGAACTTATAGTGACTCCTATGTCGAAATTGGGACATATACCGGTCGATGCGATGAAAGAGATGCTTTTATTGCAAAGCCGATTAGAGAACCTAGATAAACAGGACGAAGTACAGGATTCCTTCCTGGACTACATCAATTATATCTGGCCTGAGTTTATTCGTGGAGACCACCACAAAATCTTTGCCGATAAGTTAACCGAAATCGCCAAGGGTGATATCAAGCGTTTAATCGTCAACATGCCCCCTAGGCACACCAAGAGTGAGTTTGCCTCGGTGTATTTCCCCTCTTGGGTCATGGGACTCAAACCCAACATGAAAATCATGCAGACCACCCATACGTCCGAATTATCCATCCGTTTTGGTCGTAAGGTTAGGAATCTTATGGACACAGAGGAGTACAAGGCCATCTTTCCCAAAGTGACCCTCAGTGCCGATTCCAAGTCGGCAGGGCGTTGGGAAACCAATAGAGGGGGCGAATACTTTGCGGCGGGGGTTGGAGGAGCCATTACGGGTCGGGGTGCCGACCTGCTGATCATTGATGATCCACATTCAGAACAAGATGCGTTATCACCTTCGGCCTTGGAATCTGCGTATGAATGGTACACTTCTGGCCCTCGTCAGCGGCTACAACCCGGCGGTGCCATTGTGATTGTGATGACCCGTTGGTCCACCATTGATTTAACGGCGCAGTTGCTGAAAAGACAAACGGAAACCCATGCGGATCAATGGCATGTGGTGGAATTGCCCGCTATTTTTGAGGACACGAACAATCCATTGTGGCCGGAGTATTGGAAGATTGAGGAATTGGAGTCTGTAAAGGCTTCGCTGCCGATTACCAAGTGGAACGCCCAGTATATGCAGAACCCCACCTCGGAAGAAGGGGCGATTATTAAACGAGATTGGTGGCAGATATGGGACAAGGACAAGATTCCGCCTGTGGAGTACATCATCCAGTCTTACGACACGGCTTTCAGTAAGTCCGAAACCGCCGATTACTCGGCGATTACGACTTGGGGCATATTCAGGCCCACTGAGGACAGTGGCGATGCGATTATACTGCTCGATGCAAAGCGTGGACGCTGGGATTTTCCAGAGCTGAAATCAATTGCGAATGAGGAGTATAAGTATTGGGAACCGGAAATGGTGTTAGTTGAGTCCCAGGCGTCAGGAACGCCGTTGACCCAGGAACTACGCAATATGGGGATACCGGTGGTCAACTACCGCCCGTCAAGGGGCAATGACAAGGTGACTCGTGTGCATGCGGTCAGCCCTGTGTTTGAGTCGGGCATGGTTTGGGCGCCGGATAAGAAGTTTGCCGAAGAAGTGATTGAGGAATGCGCTGCCTTTCCGTTTTCGGAATACGACGATTACGTCGATTCGATGACGCAAGCGATACTGAGATTTAGACAAGGCAACTTTGTTCGGCTATACTCGGATGAAGAGGATGAGGAATATGTGCCGCAACAGCACGTTTATTATTGATGCCAGAAACTAAAGAACAACGAATACAAAGGCTCTTGGAAGAAGCCACGGAACGCTCGCGCCAGGAAGAAAAGATCAAAGGTGGAATTGCCTCCATGTGGGAGTCGATGAATCTTGGGCAGAAGCTCGGCGCGGTGCCTATCCCCGTGGTGTCTGACATTGCTGGCGCTGTTGGTGATGCAAAGATGTATTGGGATAAGCCAGAAACAAGGTCAGGATTGAATTATACGCTGAGTGGTTTGGGTTTGATTCCGGGAGTGCCTGCTGTTGCCGGCTGGACGAAATCAAAAAAACTAATGGCATTGGAAAAAAGGTGGTTGGATGCTATGACAAAGGGAAAGCTCAGTCAACGGTGGATAAACAAACTGGAAGACAAAGTAATCGTCCAAAGAAACGCGGAGATTGCCAAAGCAAATAGGAAACTACTGAAAAACGAAGACATTGATCCTGAGTATATTGATGAGATGATTGAAGACTATGCCGGCGAGATTCTCTCTGTAGAGGAGGGAACCGGCAACATAGGCGCTTTTGACCGGATGTGGCCGGACATTCCACTGAGCCATAAGGGTGATGACATGACCAGGCAGTTTTTGGAGGAGCTTGGTTATGAAGAGGTTTTTGATGTCTGGGAGAAGGCGCCAAACACTTTTATTCGAGATGGTGATAAAGTCGTAACCTACACGCCTTCTTTCAACAAATCCGGGATTGAGCAAAAAACATTTAAAGATCCGACATTTGGAGAGCTAAGAGACTTTTTTGGTTTTTCAGAAGGCGGGATGGTAACAAAAGCTCACGGTGGCTTTATCGATAAAGCAATCACGGGTGGCAGTAAAGATATTTAATAATGAAAGACATTTACAACGGAAAAAAGGATTTAATGAAAATTATTAAATTCAAGTATAGAATGAAGAACAAAGTAATGAGTCCGCTGACCCAATATCGAAATTGGCTCAGTGCACTTTTATTCAAATTAGCACAAGGGAAAAGTTATGGCGGACGTCGATAAACGAATATATCCGGCTCAAGAAGAGCCATTGGATATTGTTGATGACTCCAAAACAATTGAACTAGAGGATCCCACACTCGCCGAGTTTAGTGGAGAAGACGTCCCCATGATGCCCTTGGAAAATGGAAACTTACTTGTTGGGGCAGGAGAAATGCTGCCGCAAGAAGTGGAGTTTGGCGCCAACTTGGCCGAAGAACTGGACGATTCCGAACTACACGGTATATTTAACCAGTGCGTTGCCGATGTCGAAGCCGATATTAACTCTCGTTCTGAATGGGAGAAACAATATCGAGATGGCTTGGAATTTCTTGGCATGCGCTACGAAGAACGAAGTCAACCATTTGAAGGCGCATCCGGCATTACACATCCCCTACTTGCCGAATCCGTCACGCAATTCCAGGCACAAGCCTATGGCGAAATACTGCCCGCTCAAGGGCCGGTAAAGACCCAGATCGTTGGCGCCACAACTCCCGACTCCGAAGCACAAGCTGCCAGAGTCAAGGAGTACATGAATTACCAGATCATGCACGTCATGGAGGAATACGACCCTGAGACTGACATGATGTTGTTTTACCTGCCGTTGTCGGGTTCCGCGTTTCGTAAGGTTTATTACGATCAGAATCTAGGGCGTGCCGTATCGAAGTTTATTCCGTCTGAAAACCTTGTCGTGCCTTATGACACCAGTGATTTACAAACGGCTGTAAGGATTACCAACATTGTCTCAATGGCAATGAACGATGTGGTTAAGATGCAAAAAAGTGGGTTTTACCGCGATGTGCCATTGGAATCAATGGGCGTGCAGTATGACAACGAAGACATTCAAAGCGAAATCGATAAGCTTCAAGGCGTGTCCCCGTCTTACGATTCGAGCGCCGATTGTGAATTGTATGAGATTCACACCGACTTGGATCTATCGGGTTTTGAGGATGTCGATGAGATGGGTGAGCCAACAGGGATTAAGTTGCCCTACATCATTACGTTGTCTAAACGAAACAATGTCGTGCTTTCGGTTCGTCGCAACTGGAATGAAACCGATCCGCTTCGCAAAAAGATACAATACTTTGTCCATTACAAGTTCCTCCCCGGACTTGGCTTTTATGGTTTTGGCTTGACGCACATGATTGGGGGGCTTTCACGGGCTTCCACTTCCATACTGCGTCAGCTGATCGACGCAGGCACGCTCGCCAACTTGCCAGCCGGGTTTAAAGCGCGAGGTATTCGCATCCGGAACGACGATCAGCCCTTACAACCGGGTGAGTTTCGCGACATGGATGCCCCAGGGGGCAGTCTTCGAGACTCTTTTGTACCATTGCCGTTTAAGGAGCCGTCGCAAACACTGCTTGCTTTGATGGGATTGATGGTCGATGCGGGCAAACGATTTGCCTCCATTGCCGATATTCAAGTGGGCGATTCCAACCAAGAGATGCCAGTGGGCACCACGGTTGCATTGTTGGAGCGTGGCACCAAGGTGATGTCGGCGATTCACAAGCGTTTGCACTATGCGCAAAAAATAGAATTTAATTTATTGGCAAAAATATTTGCTCAGTTCTTGCCTCCTTCTTATCCATACATGACCAAAAATGGTGATCAGAACATCAAACAGGCCGACTTTGATGATCGAGTAGACATCATTCCGGTATCGGATCCAAACATCTTCTCGATGAGTCAACGGGTCATGATGGCGCAACAAATGTTGCAAATGGCACAATCCAACCCTGAGATTCATGGACAACAAGGCATATACGAGGCGTATCGCAGAATGTATCAAGCGCTCAATGTGCAGAACATTGAGGCGTTATTGCCGCCACCGCCGCAACCGCAACCGGTGGATCCGGCGCACGAGAATGCTGCATTATTGATGGGACAACCGGCACAAGCGTTTCCGGAGCAAGACCACGATGCACACATTGCTTCGCACATGAGTCTGTATCAAACCGCCATTGTGCAACAGAATCCACAAGCATTGGCATCCATTCAAGCGCATGTGTATGATCACATTGCACTCAAAGCGGAGGAAATCGTACAGCAACAAATGGCACAAGATCCACAAATGATGCAGATGCAACAGCAATTAATGCAGATGCCACCGGAACAACAACAACAGATGCAACAGCAAATGATGCAACAGCAACAAGCTCAAACGGCACAAGTGATTGCGGAGTTGACTCAACAAATCAATGAGCAGTTTGCGCCACCGCCACCGCCCGAAGACCCATTGGTGGCACTCAGGCGTCAAGAACTTGACATCAAGGCCGGTGATTTACAGCGAAAACAACAAGAGTTTGGAGAAAAACAAGATTTGGATATAATGAAATTAAGTCAACAAGATGATTTAGCGAGAGAACGCATTGAGACAAGCGAAGACATTGCCGTGATGAAAAACGAAGTGGCAAAGGATCGGTTGGATCAAGCAGAGCGTTTTAAAGCAGCAGATTTACAACAGGAGAGAGATCAATGAGTTCAGTAATGAAGGCGATGCAAGCCGCACACAAAGAACAAATGAAAGAAGAAGTGGCTATGCAAGAAGAGAAAATGGCCGAATACATGGCGGAAAGAGCTTGGCGTGGAGATCCCAAAAGAAAAGAACAAGTTTTGGGTGAACCGGAAAAAGTAGAAGAAAAACCAAAGACCGAAGCCAAAAAGAAAGCAGCGCCTAAGAAAAAACCAGCGGCTAAAAAGAAAGCAGCGGCTAAAAAGAAAGCAGCTAAGAAAAAAAGTGCCGCTAAAAAAGGGTAGTGCAAAGAAAACAGTTTCTGCTAACATAAAGAAACTGAGGAAAGAGGGTTACAAGAAGAAACAATCAATTGCCATTGCTTTGAGCAAGGCAGGAAAGTCTAAAAAGAAGAGGAAGACCAATGCAAAGACCAAGAAAGTTCAGAGGCGCAATGCCAAAAGACCCAGTCGCCGCAAGTAAATCAATGAAGATTAAAGACCAAGGGACGGTGCCGATGGCGCAACCCAAGAAGGTAGCCAACGGCGGACCACCCAAGCCAGGTGCAGACGCAGGCAAAGCCAGAGGTGGCGGTGCAGCGATTCGCGGCACTAATTTCGCAGGAAGATTCTAATGCCGGGAGTTAAAATGCCTAAATCGCCCGTGATCATGATGAATCCGGACATGCCTGTTATGAGATTTGCTGAAGGCGATGCAGTGGTTTCTGAAGAAGAAAAGAAACGATTCAGAGACTTTCAACCTGAAGGCATGCTTAAAGGCACTATTTTTGATTTTATTCCCGATCCTTTTCAAACATCTGCTTATTTGCAAGATCGGTTTGGCGGTGAACAAGAACCGGCGCCAGCCGATGACAGTTTTGATATGCTCAAAATGTTTATGGAATTGACACCCGAAGAGAAGATGATGGTGGCAGGCCCGAACTTTAATGAAATGAGCGAAGAAGAAATCGGTATGGCCATGTATGACTTCATCTCAGAAGGAAGAGCCTTGAGTGGCGGTCGAGAAGTTGATTACATGGATCCCGAAAAACAAGGTTTAGCTAACGGCGGGCTTGCTTCGCTGATGGGGCGTTAATAATGTCGTTTTACAAGATGGGCACCGAGCCGTTAATTCCGGATATAAACTCAAGACCGTCAATTGATGCAGTTAATCCTTTTAGAACTGGCTTGCCAACACCATATTCAATAGAGCAAATGAACAAACAAAGAGCTTTGATGAATCCGAATCAACCAGTATTCGATAGGCGAGCTAGGCCTAATCCATTCCTCGATGCAGTAGATGATCGAGGCGTACCTATTTGGGGAGGTCGAGACACTCCAGGAGCAACTGTTCCTCAATTTGAAAGAAAAAAGGATCCAGAAAGTTTGAGACTACAAGGTGGACCTAGGTATCAACCAACAGAAGAAAATCCTGTGCCTGCGTTGTCGCACAATAAATTACCAGCACTGCCAACTCCGGATAGACCCCCACGAGAAACAAGCAACACCTTTAGACCAGGTGGAATCAGACCCCCGCAGGATACGGGTCCTTTTTATCGACCCTTTACACCAAAGAACTTACGACCCTCTCCACCACGACCTCAGAACCCTTTTATGAGGCCACCTCCTCAGAACCCGTTTAGTTCAATGCCAGGATTTGGCTCTGGACCAAACATATTTGCAGGCGGATCACCTTTTTACTCGCCCCCACCTAGAATGCCAATGTTTGGCGGAGGGATGGGCGGCTTCGGTGGCTTCGGTGGATTCGGCGGTTACGGTGGTGGAATGGGCGGAGGTTTTAATCCGTTCGGTAGCCAGTTTGGTGGAATGGGTGGAGGTTTTAACCCATTTGGCGGTCAATTCGGCGGCATGGGCGGGGGCTTTAACCCGTTCGGCGGCATGGGCGGAGGTTTTACTCCATTCGGAGGAATGGGTGGCCAATTCGGCGGCATGGGTGGGGGCTATACGCCTGCATTCGGCGGCGGAAGAGGCGGATTCGGAGGCGGATTTGATCCAAACATAATGACTCCACCTAGGCCAATAGCAAGACCACTGCCACAGCCAATGCCAAGCTGGGACTCTCCTAATCGCCCAGTTGGACCACAACCCGGAGATATTGGTCCTGAATGGCTAGACTTTTATAAAAACCAACCTGTTGGAGAAGGGCTTAAAACCACCCTTGATCCACAACCGACACCAACAACTCCTCCAAGAGGGGGCAGCACGCCTCCAGGATTTATACCGCCTTCGGGTCCTGGTATCTCTCCAGGAGGGTTTCCCATTGGTTGGGAACCAGGAGAAAGCCAAGTAGCAGATGAAGGACCAGAACCAATGATGCCACCTCCAGTAGGCACAACAACACCGACGACTCCCACTCCACCGACGCCAATCACAGGCGCTACAGGAGCGACTGGCGCGGCTGGGGCACAAGGCTTACAAGGAGCGACAGGTGCTGCTGGCGCAATAGGCGCTACTGGGGCACAAGGATTACAAGGGTTACAAGGCATGCAGGGATTAACCGGAGCTACCGGAGCTGCTGGTGCAACCGGGGCAACTGGTTTACAAGGCATGCAGGGACTAACAGGTGCCACAGGTGCCGCAGGCGCCGCAGGCGCACAAGGACTCCAAGGAATACAAGGGTTACAAGGGTTACAAGGACTTCAAGGACTAACGGGAGCCACAGGCGCTATGGGTGCTACTGGTGCACAAGGCCTTCAAGGAATGCAGGGACTCCAAGGACTCCAAGGAATACAAGGGTTACAAGGACTAAGAGGCGAAGCAGGTCTAGGAATGCCAACAGCGGCTGATTATGAGGGCTTGATGTCTGCCGAAGACATAGTACAAATGGTTTCATCTGGTGAAACGTTAACACCCGAACAAATACAAGCTGGAGACATAAATAAAGACGGTCGAGTTACGACCCAAGATGCCTCATACAGACAACAAATGGGGTTAGGTTGGAGAGATCCAAGATCCGGTCAAGCAATAAATCCGTTCTTGCGGCAATATCAGCTTAAATCTGACATGCCTGATTTTTCTCAATACGCATTAAAGTCTAACCAATTCGATCCTACAGGACTTCAGTCTAGATTGTCTGCATTGGAAGGAAGAGAGTTTCCAACATTTGACTCAAGCGGTTTACAATCACAAATATCTGGACTAGAAACAAGATTAGGCAATATTCCTAGTTTCGATCCGTCTGGTTTACAATCAAGGTTAGGTGCACTAGAAGGAAGAGAAGCATTTGATCCTTCTGGTTTAAAATCAAGGTTAGGCGCGCTAGAAGGAAGAGAAATGTTTGACCCAAGCGGGTTACAAAGTCAAATTAGCGCTTTACAAAATATATCACCATTTGACCCTACAGGTCTTCAGTCCAGATTAGGAGCTTTAGAAGGAAGAGAAATGTTTGATCCAAGCGGTTTGCAGAATAGACTAAGCACTTTAGAAGGAAGGCTTCAAAACAGTCAAGGCCCCAGCATGACAGACATTGAAGCGTTGATTGAGCAACGTTTATCTGATTCTCTGAGAAATATGAATTTTGGAAATCAGGGGAATCAAGGCGAATATGACAATAGACCTGAGGGATTTGATCCATATAATCCCATTTATCGTTCCTTAAATAGAAACAATACTTACATAGGTCAACGCGGTCCAGGCGATATTTAAAAAATAGTGGACGGATTAAGATTAGCAGAGTATATTCTAAAAGAATTGCGAGATAGGCAAAACCAAGTTTCAGAACACCTATCTAGTGGTTCAATAAAAACGATGGAAGATTATCGTTTTCTTATTGGAGAGTTGACGGCACTTCGCTCCTTTGAGGATGATGTAAAAGAAGTGTTGCAAAAAACAACTGGAGACAGTTTTGATGAGTGACTTAGCAGTCCCCCAACACATAGAAGCCGAACGCAAGGCTCAAAAAGAAGCGCAGAAAATAGAGGAAAGCAAAACAAACGGTGAAGCATCTATTCAAGATGCCTACATCGAACCTCAAGAAAGAGTCCTTGACCCCTCCCTTATTGACAGCTCACTACTAGAACGAATGCCCGATCCAACGGGTTGGCGTTTATTGGTGTTGCCATACAAAGGAAAAGGCGTCACAGAAGGAGGCATTGTTTTACCCGATACGCTTGTAGATAGAGAAGCTTTAGCAACCGTGGTGGCTTATGTGTTAAAAGTCGGTCCGTTGGCATACAAAGACTCTAACAAATTTGGCGGAGAACCTTGGTGCACATTAAAGGACTGGGTTTTGATTGGCCGATATGCAGGCGCTCGATTCAGACTAGACGATGGCGGAGAAGTTAGAATCATTAACGACGACGAAGTCATTGGCACTATTTTAGATCCTGACGATATCCAGAGCCTATAATCGGAGCGAGACATGGCAGAACAATTACCAGAAATTACTGATGAAAAAATTGAAAAGGCAGCGTTGCCAAAAGGCAAGAGAGCCAATGAAGAAGTATCGGAAGAATCAACTTTTATTGAACTCGAAGGAAAAGACTTAGAAGGGCTTTCGTCCATAGAAGAAGAAGCGGTTCAAGAAGACTTTAAAACAAGTCCTCATGTTGAAAAACAAGCAGAGAACATAGAAAACGAAGCTGAAAAAAGAGCTAAGTTGGCACAAAACAGAATTGATAAAGCCGTTAAACAGGCCAAAGATTATCAACGCCGAGAACTTCAGGCGCTTCAGTATGCCAAACAAATTGCTGAAGAAAACAAAAAACTTAAAAATGAACAAGCACAAATATCTCAAAGTTATGGCGCTGAATTTGGCGCAAGAGTTGAATCACAACTAGAAGCTTCTAAAATTGCTTTGCAAAAAGCAATGGAGGAAGGCGAATCCGAAAAGATAGCAGAGGCTCAATCAATATTGGCTGCTGCTTCTGCGGATAAGGTGGCTTTTGATCAGTATCAAGGACAACTTCAAAGATACAATCAAGAGATGGAGCAGTACAATGCAGAGCAACAAGCGTATATTCAAGAACAAAGAATAAGTGCTCAACAACAGAGCCAAGCTTCTCGTGAACCTGTTTATCAACAGCCTTCACAAAAAGCGCAGAGTTGGGCTAATGAGAATACTTGGTTCGGGCAAGATCCAGTTATGACCAATGTTGCAATTGCTGTTCATCAAAAATTGGCACAAGAAGGATTTGACACAGAGTCAGAGGACTATTACTCTGAGATTAATAAACGAATGAGGCAAGAATTGCCTAACAAGTTTCAAGATAACGTGGAAGCTGACGGAAAACCCGTCCAAACCGTCGCTTCACCATCACGCAGTAACTCAAATGGGCGCAGGAAAAATCGTAATCAGGTAGAGTTGACACCTAGCGAGCAGCAGTTAGCTAAACGTCTAGGAGTTTCTTTCAAAGATTATGCAGTTCACAAAGCGAGGTTAGATAACTCATGAATGATAAAGTTGAAATCGAAGAAAACGTTGAAATTGACAGAACTTCTCGAAGTTCAGAAACACGCGAGACTCAAGAGGCTAGACGCCCTTGGGAACCGCCATCTCTTTTGAAAACCCCGGAGCCTCCTCCAGGGATGCGATACCGTTGGGTTCGTACCGATGTAAGAGGCCAGGAAGATCGAAAGAATGTCATGCAACGATTTAGAGAAGGATGGGAGCCTGTCAAACCGGAAGAAATTCCAGAATTTGATGTGCCAACCATTGATCACGGTAAACACGCAGGTGTTGTTGGGATTGGTGGACTCATGCTTTGTAAGATTGATGATTCAATTGCCGAAGAAAGAAATCGGTACTTTGAACAAAAAACAACCAATCAGATGAATGCAGTTGATAATGACCTTATGCGTGAAGAACATCCTGCAATGCCAATTACAAACAATCGGCAATCCAGGGTTACTTTTGGTGGTAACTCTAAGAAGTAATGAAATATAATTACCTTTTAGAGCTACTGAATTTTAATCTCGTGATCGGAGAAGTTAATTATGGCAAATAAAGACGCCGCATTTGGTTTGCGTCCAGCCAAGCATGTTAGCGGTTCACCGTTCAACGGAGGTCAATCTAGATATAGGATTACGACAAGTGCGACAGCTTATACTACGAAGATTTACATGGGTGACATTGTGACTCAAGGGACAGGTGGTACGATTACTCGTATCGCTCGTGCTGATGGTGGAGGCGCTACAAGCGACATCATCATTGGTGTGTTCAATGGTTGTTACTACACAGACCCCACTACAAGTAAACCAACGTGGAGTAATTACTGGCCAGGCAATGCTGCAACTGATGCAGTTGGTTTTATCATTGACGACCCTTACGTCGTTTATGAAGTACAAGCCGATGCCGCTATGCCAATAACGGATCTTTGGGGTAATTTCGACATTGTGGATCAATCCACAGTCGGATCAACCCAAAGTGGTCGTTCTAATGTTGAGCTTGACGTGACAACTGGTGCTACTACAGCAACGTTGCCACTAAAAGCAATCGGTATATCTACAGACCCTCAGAATTCCGACGTCGGAAGTGCAAACACCAATGTGCTTTGTTTAATACAGAACCATCTGTATAGACAGGCTCAAGTTGGTCTAGCATAAAGGAGATATAACTAATGGCTATTTCAAGAGCACAGCTCACTAAAGAACTAGAACCTGGTTTAAATGCTCTTTTCGGCATGGAATATTCTCGTTATGAGAATGAACACGAGGAAATTTTTGAAGCTGAAAACTCAGACAGAGCTTTTGAAGAAGAAGTTCTTATTTCAGGTTTCGGAAATGCCCCCGTGAAGCGTGAGGGAGATGGTGTTGAGTTTGACACAGCCTATGAAGGCTTTACTGCTCGTTACACCCATGAAACTATTGCACTTGCATTTGCATTAACAGAAGAAGCTGTAGAGGATAACCTCTATGACAGACTTGGTGCTCGTTATACTAAAGCATTAGCTAGAAGTATGGCACACACTAAGCAAGTCAAAGCTGCTAATGTTTTAAACAATGCATTTAGCTCTAGTTACACGGGTGGAGATGGAGTATCACTGGTAAACAGTGCACATACTCTTGCGGGTGGAGGAACTTACTCAAACACACCTAGTACCCAAGTTGACTTGAACGAAACGTCACTTGAAGATGCGGTAATTACTATTTCAACTTTTGTTGATGATCGTAATTTAACACTAGCACTTCAGGGGATGAAGCTAATTGTGCCACCACAACTTCAATTCGTAGCAGATCGCTTGCTCGAAACTCCAGGCCGTGTTGGAACAGCTGACAACGATATTAATGCAATCAAAAATATGGGAATGATTCCTGAAGGCTATGCCGTCAATCATTTCCTAACTGATACTGATGCATTTTTTATCTTGACTGACTGCCCAGACGGAATGAAGCATTTCGTGCGAACGCCTATAAGCACAAACATGGAAGGTGATTTTGACACCGGAAATGTTCGCTTTAAGGCTAGAGAGCGATACAGCTTCGGTTGGAGCAACCCTCGTGGCATTTATGGCTCACAAGGCGCTTAACCAGTGAAATGGAACCTCGCCGGGGGTTTCTTACTCAACCCGGCACACTTTTCTAGGGTAAACTTGTCCTACAGACTGACCTAGCAGACAATGCCAAGACGGTAGGACTTATTAAGGAGACTTAATTATGGCAAAATCAACCTTTTCAGGACCAGTACAATCATTGGCTGGTTTTATTTCGGCAGGGAACGCTAACGTAGTTAGCCTAACTGCTGACACAACTTTGACTGTTGCAGCACACGCTGGGAAAGTCATATTAACTAATGACGCAGACGGTAAATTTACTTTGCCTTCTATTGTCGCAACCACACCTGGTGCGGACGATGATCCAAATCAGCTAAACAATTTGGGTGCTACTTTTACATTTTTTGTTGTTACAGCAGCCACAGATATGGACATCTTAACTGATGGAACCGATAAATTTGTTGGTGGTACTTACACAGGTGTAACTGACTCTACTGGTAAAACTTTTATTTCTGGTGCAAGTAACGATGTTATCACTATGAATGGAAGCACTAAAGGCGGACTAGCAGGCAGTATAGTTAAATGTACTGCGATAGCTTCTGCTAAGTATGCAGTGGAAGGAATCATACTTGGTTCGGGAACACTAGTTACTCCATTCGCTGACGCATAAGGAGGTGACGCATGGCTAATACAGTCACAGGTCCCACTAATCAGTTTGACGGAGAAAAAACACTTATTGTTTATGCTTCAGTTTTATCAGATGGAAGTGCAAGCAGTACAACTCTGGTTGATGTTTCAGCATTGAATGCAAGCCCTGACGGAACCGCTTGTTCGACAGTTACCTTAAAAAAGATTTGGTACACTGTAAGCGGTGCACCCGATGCGCCTGCTTCTCTAGATTGGGACGCAACCACAGATGTTACTTTTCTAACATTGTCTTACGACAATTCGTTTGATTTTAGTGATTTTGGGGGTTTAACAAATACAGCAGCATCTGGTTATTCTGGTGATGTACTTTTTGTTATCCCATCGACATCTGATGCCGGGAATGAATACACCGTTTGGTGTGAGTTCACTAAGAACTACTAAGAAGAATGGCTACTTCTGGATCAAGAGATTTTCAGCCTAATGTTGCTGAATGGATCGAAGAAGCCTACGAACGATGTGGGCTGGAAATGCGTACTGCTTATGACGCAAGAACAGCTCGCCGTTCGTTAAATATTCTTTTTGCAGATTGGGCAAACAGAGGACTAAACCAGTGGACAATCAATAATGTCAGTCAGACATTAACTGAAGGCACTGAGTCTTACAGTTTAAACAATTATGT
>Ga0080013_1004006_pt1 | contig 14836 bp, 31 predicted proteins | sample ETNvirenome_6_85_FD_69236 | JGI IMG/M metagenome (GOLD analysis project Ga0080013, IMG submission 69236) | Marine viral communities from the Pacific Ocean - ETNP_6_85 (SPADES assembly) (version 2) | ecosystem: Environmental > Aquatic > Marine > Oceanic | place: Pacific Ocean | collected 2013-06-19
GTTCAAAGAAGATAGTGTTGATGGTAAGTGGTGAACATAAATTAAACATAATGAATGTGGCTATGGCAGGTGAAGTAACTGAAAGTGTTCCAGCATCAATATTACAAAATCATAAAAACGTAAAGATATATTATTGTGAGTAAATTTAAAAAATATATAGTCGAAAAAACGATGATTGTATATCTATATGGGTTAGCCTTTATTTTATTTCTATCAGATTTATTTAGTTGTGGAGAATATAATAAATGAAAGATTATATAACTATGATAGGATTATTGGCAGGAACTTTAAGTATTATTGCATTAATACCACAAGTTTGGAAAACATATATAACAAAACATTCTAAAGATTTATCTATGAAATGGTTACTTCTAACTTTTATATCACAATTATTGTGGTTTACATTTGGAATGTTATCAAATGTGTTACCAGTAATACTTACTAGTAGTCTTACTTGTGTAATGACTTCTAGTTTAATTATAATGAAAAGAAAGTTTGATGACGAAAACAAAAACTAAATGTTTATTATGTACGGCAGTAACATATATAGGACATCATTTTTATGATCACTTAGAAGATGTCCATATGATGCCAATTAGACGACAAAGAATAGTTGCTGTAGGTATTGACAAATATGGTCAAGAAAAATGTTTAGCAGAAGAAGAAACTAATGACGAGTGTATGGAAAGATTTAAGTCAAATCACCCAGAATATGGTACTGAAATGTGTTGGTGTCCAGATTGTATTGGTGGAGAAACATTAGATATGGTAGGTAAGGTTTGTGAAACATACGGAGAACTTTATATTAAAGGAAAACATAATAGGTTTGGATTATAATGTGCGGTATATCAGGAATATATAGTCATAATCCAGTAGCTTCTGAACTTTATGAAAGTGTAGTTCATCAACAACATAGAAGACAAGATGCTGCAGGTATCTTGATGGGCACTATGTAATTAACGGAAGAAAAGTTCACGAGTTAATAAAGGAATAGAATGATAGATAAGTTAATGATTGTAGCACACCCTGATGACGAAGCATTATTTGGTGGTGCTGAATTATTATCACATTCAAAAGAATACAAAGTTGTAGTAATAGATGAATTCCATGATAAGATTAGACGACTAGAATTTAAAGATTCTATGAAATTTATAGGGATAAAAGAATTTGAACATTGGACAGGTTATAAAGGTGGAGAAGATTATCATAGAGAGAAACTTATCTATGAATTACTGAGAGTATTGAGAGAAAGAAAATATACAAAGATAGTAACACATAATAAGGTTGGTGAATACGGACATCCAAGACATAGGGCACTACACGATATATTAAATCATTTAAGACCAGATATATTATGGCAATTTGATAAAAGTCGTGATAGATTACCACAAGAGTTATTATTAAAGAAAAGAGATTTATTAAAAGTGTATGGTAGTCAAAGAGATGTATTGAATTGGTTTAGTCCTTGGTACGAAAAAATAACTAAGGTGAATTAGTTTTGCGGGTGTCGTATAGTGGTAATACCTCAGCCTTCCAAGCTGATGATGTCGGTTCGATTCCGTCCACCCGCTCATTGTTATGAAAGAGAAAACATTTGAACAACGTAAATTTAAAAGAAAAGAAACGTTAGGAGAATATTTACATAGGAGAATTTTAGAAGGTTTAGTAAACTGCCGTAAGACTTGGAGTAAAATACCAGATGTAGATGAATTAGATTTTTATATACAACAATATAAAATAAAAGAAGGACATTCAGAATGGTCAGAAAGATATAAGATAAATATATGGATAGAAGATGAAGAATAATTATGCCGATGTAGCTGAGTGGTTTAGCACGGTCTTTGTAAGTCTGCGACGGGAGTTCGATTCTCTCCATCGGCTCGGAAGAGTGGCAGAGCGGTTTAATGCGGCACCCTGCTAAGGTGTTTATTCTACGGAATACGAAGGTTCGAATCCTTCCTCTTCCGCATAGGATGACAAGAATGAATGAATATAAAGATGATATTAATGAACAAATAAAAGCTTGTGTCTAATGACACGAAGTATGGGGCTGTAGTTAAACGGGATAACCCCGCCCTTGCACGGCGGTATTGGGGGTTCGATTCCCTCCAGCTCCACAAAATAATACCTATGTTTTTCGAAAGTAGATGATACTTATTATTATAACATAGGAGAGTTTCAAGATGAAGAAGTGTAAATATAAAGGTTGTAATAGAGAGTCAATACAAATCTCTCAACACGAAAGAGGTTGTATGTATGCTCCAGAAAATTATACTGAATGTATAGAATGTGGCAAACAACTTGTTCCACCTCAAACTAAAAGAAATAAGTTTTGTGGTAGTTCTTGTGCAGCTACATATAATAACAATATATCTCGTGCTCCAAAAAGAGTAAAAACTGGTAGTTATAGAGATTGTTTGTATTGTGGTAAAACCAATTACTATCCACCAAGTGATTTATTGAAGGGTGGAAAGTATTGTTCTAATCGGTGTCAACAGGATTATGAGTGGAAAGAAAGAGTTTTGATTATTGAAACACAGGGTGTAGAAGTAATCTCTGATTATGAGCCAACACAAAGAGATATATTGAAAAGATATTTAATATGGAAACACGGAGAAAAATGTATGGAATGTGGGTGGTCTGAAATAAATGAATGGACTGGTATTATACCAATTCAACTTGATCACATAGATGGTGATCCTCACAATCCAAGTTTGGATAATGTTCAACTATTATGTGGAAGTTGTCATACACTAACAGAATTTTATGGAGCTCGGGGTAAAGGTAGAAAAGGTATAACATATCGTAAACAAATCAGATGAAATCGCAGGTTCGATCCCTGTCAGCTCCACTATTATGGAAAATAAATAATGTTTAGGGAAACTCGTAAAAGGTCAGTAAGAAAATCAATTGGTTGGAGAGTTGTAGCTTTCAGTAATTCTTGGATGATATTAGCATTAGGATTAACCGAAATACCATTATACAATGCCGTCATTATGAATGTGACAGGGATAGTTTATTTTTATTTGTATGAAAGATTGTGGAATAAATCTCAAAGTGGGAGATATACAGAATGATATTATGGTTCACAGGTCAACCTGGTTCAGGGAAGACCACACTATCTAAAGAATTAATTAAGAAGTTTGATCACGATAATGTTATGCACATTGATGGTGATGATTTACGAGATATTGTTGATAATAAAGATTATAGTGAAAAAGGTCGTAGAGAAAATATAAAATTGGCTATGAATATAGCAAGGTTTATGGAAAATAAAGGTTTTATAGTTATAGTATCTTTAGTTTCACCATATAGAGATTTACGAGAAGAATTAAAAATGGAAAGAAATGTGGGAGAATTTTATCTACATACAACAGAGATTCGTGGTAGAGAAAATTATTTTGCAGAAGATTATGAACCACCATTACACAATTTTACAGATATAAATACAAACAAACCAATAGAGGAGTGTGTAGATGAAATACTCGATGTTTATCGGGAGATGGCAAAAATGGCATGCCGGACATCAATGGTTGATTGACCAAAGATTAAAAGAAGGTAAAAATGTTTTAATTTGTGTTAGAGATGTTATGCCTGATAAACTTAATCCATATACTTGTGAAGAAGTTTATGATAATTTACATAAAGAACCTCTTTTAAAAGAATTTATCAAATTAAATTTGGTTAAGGTGATTATTATACCTGACATAGAGTCCGTAAATTATGGTAGAGACGTTGGGTATGATATTATTGAACACACGCCCCCAAAAGATATAGCGAAGATAAAAGGCAGAGAGTTACGAAATGAAAGATTGTGACCTTTGTAAATTAAAAATAAAAACAAATGTCTATATGGAATGTGATCATTTTATAATACTCGATTGTATAGATTGTCATGTTCCTATGGTAGTATGGAAAGAACACACTATGGAGATACCTGAACCAGACGAATATATTATGGAATCTATGTTGTACGAAACAGCCTGTATGTTTTATGAAAGTAGGGATGAAAAAGACTTTTATATAGATAAGAAACAGCGAAAAATACCTGATCATTTACATTGGCATGCGAGACATAAATAGAAAATGAAAATACACCTTCCAAATAACAAATATATTATATATGAAAAAGATATATTAGATATACTTATAGCGTTTAATAGTGGTAACTATGAGTGGGTTTTAGATTTTTTTGAATCGTTAAATCCCATTGATAATACTGATGATCAAAAATCATATACTTTTGAACAAGTAATAGCTAATGCGGGGATAGTATCATGCAAGAAAAGGTAATAGATAAAAAATATATAAAGCACTTAAAAAACTTGGAACCAGAAACTTGGTTACCAGAAGATATGCAAATAGCTATAAATACATTTATACAATCTGCTATAGTGACTGAAGAAAATGATTTACCTTATGTACCTTCAGAGTATGTTATTAAGCTTTTAGATACAATAAAAAAACATAAAGAATATAATTCTTTATACTTAGAGTTAGTAGAAATTTTATTACCGGAACTTAAACAAGCAGCGGCTGAGGAATTAGATGAGAATACCAAAAGATCCATTTAGTGTAGAAACTTTAATGAGAGAAGTAGATAGAGAATTATTTAATCACATTAGAAGTGATATGGTAAACGGAACTGCGTTTCAAATGGATGATGAAACATTAGATATGTTATTAACAGGAATATGGGAATGGGGTCCAGAAGAAGTAATGGATAGTGAAGGAATAGTTGTAGGAGTATCTTAATGGCTTTCACTAGATGGAGCAAAAGATTTAAAAAAACTTTTGGTAAAAAAGAAAAAAATTGGAATGGAGATTTTAGACAACCACCAAAACCAGAACATTATTATACTAAACAAACTGGTAAATGTAGATGGTGTGGAGAAATTATAGTTAATAAAGATGGTACTATAATACATAATAGGCATTGGCATCCAAGATGTTTAGATAAGTATATGTTTATTTACCATCCAGGTGAAACTAGAAAAGTGGTATTCCAAAGAGATAATGGAGTTTGTAATTGGTGTAATAGAAAACATGGTAGATGGCAAGTAGACCATATAAGACCGTTGGTGGAACAAAAAGGAAAATCTATAGAGGAATTAGATTTTACATATTGGGATTTAGATAATTTACAAACTTTATGTTCACCATGTCATCATGAAAAATCAGGTAAAGAATCTACTGGAAGAGCAGTTAAAAGAAAAACAAAAAATGCTATTAGATGGAAATCTTTTAGAGAAGTATTTGGAGCATAGATATGAAAGAATTAAAAGCAAACCGATGTCCACCAGGCGATAGGTGGTCATTAGTAGATGATGGTGAACAAATATATTCATCATTGACAGAAGCATTAAATAAAATTTATATGGATACTGGACTAACACAATTTTATATTGATGCTGGTAAGGGTGAAGTTCATTTAGAAGATGGTAAAGAAAAACCAGAACCTATTAAAAAGTATTCATTATATGGTGAGGAGTATTAATATGAAAACAGCAAAATATTTTACAGCAACTTGGTGTGGTCCATGCCAATCTTTTAAACCAGTTATGAATGAAATCTCTGGAGAAGGTTATTCAGTACAGTTTATAGATGTGGATAGTCAGCAAGATGTTGCGGTACAGTATGGAGTGCGTTCCGTACCTACCGTTGTAATTGAAGAAAATGGTACAGAAGTAACTAGATTTGTTGGTGTACAACCAAAAGTTAGTGTGATTAATAAATTAAAATAATATAGGAGAAGCGTAATGTCAAAGGCAAAAGAAATACATGCAAAGATAAAAGAACATTTTGAAGAATTTGATGCTAATCATGAAGCACATTCTGAAAAAGGTAACAAAGCAGCTGGTGGTAGAGCAAGAAAAGCTATCGGTGAAATTAAGAAGTTAGTTACTGAATATAGAAAAGCATCTGTTGCAGAATCTAAATAATAAAAATAAATAAATAAAGGAAAAACGGTTATGAAGTATTATGAAGCATCAGTAAAACAAGTATTGGAAATTCCTACAACGAGGGGAACAAAATCAAAGGTTTTACGAGATAAGCTACTAATAGAAGGTGAAAGTATTACTTATGTGGAAGCAAAAGTAAATGAAATGATGAAAGATAATCCAAATGAATGGGAGATTACTTCAATAAAGGAAAGTAGAATTGTTGAAGTCGTTCTTAGCAAATAATAAATTACTTGTAGTTTTATTATTTTCTTTAGTAGGTAATATAATTGCGTGGTTACATATGAATGCACAATTCAAATGGGAGTGGGCTAAATCTGTTTGGTGGATAATATTAGGTGGTCTTCCGATATCATTTTTATTTTATTATTCTACTAGATGGTCATATGAACACTTTGGACAATATTGGGCAGTTAGACCATTAGGGTTTGGAATGGCTACAATAACGTTTGGTATAATGACTGCTATATTTTTAAAAGAAATGCCAAGTTTAAAGATATGGATATCATTATTATTAGCATTAGCTATTATAATATTAAATGTTTCTAACTCATTGGATGAAATGCAATAATGCCAATTTATGAATATCAATGTAAAGTATGCGATAAAGAAGTAGAGGTATTGCAGAAGATGGATGATAAACCACCTATATGTTGTATAGATCCAAAAGATAAAACTATGAGTGGAGAAATGGAACGTAAGATGTCAAGTATAGCACCACCTATATTTAAAGGTAGTGGGTTTTATTCTACAGATTATAAGAAAAAGGGATTTAGTAAACCAGATAAGAAAGTAGAAAAGTCCAAAGGTAAGAAAAATGAAGGAAATAAGAAAAAACAAAAGTGAAGTTATTCGTATTCAATTAAAAGAATACAAAGAACATAAACTAATAGATATTAGAGTTTGGTATGAGGATGAGAATGGTGAATACAAACCAACTAAAAAAGGTATTTCATTTAATAGGAACTTTGCAGTAAATATAGCTAATGCTATTACAGAAGTTTTAAATGATTAACTATAAAGATTACATTACAGTAGTTCCAGATTTTCCAGAAAAAGGAATATCATTTAAAGATATATCGCCTTTACTTGCAAACAGTAAAGTATTTAGAGAAGTAATATATAATATGGGTAAGTTAGTAGCAATCAAACCAACTAAACCACCTTTCATTACACGATATCCAGATTATTGGATTGGAATAGATGCACGCGGATTTATATTTGCGTCAGCACTTGCCATACATTTTGGTGGCGGAGTAGTGATGTGTAGAAAGGCTGGTAAGTTACCACCAACGGTTTTTAGTCATAGTTACAAAACTGAATATAGTGACGATACTATACAAATCAAACAGGGTAGTGGCACCGCCATTATAGTAGATGATGTGTTAGCAACTGGCGGAACTTTACAAGCAACTAATTATTTGGCAGAATTTGCCGGTTATGAAGTTATAGATAATTTAGTATTGATTGATTTGTTATATGTTCCGAGAGTAACAACCACAATGACAGATGGATCAAAGGAATTTGATTTAGAAGTAAAGAGTTTAATACAATATGAATAAAGATGATATATTAATAGTATGTGCACTTGAACAAGAAGTTAATGGTAAATTAGATGGTGTATTACCAGATCCACGACAAATCATATACACAGGAATTGGTAAAGTTAATGCCACGGGACAACTTACCGAGAGATTACATTCTTCATATTTACATTATCTACCAGAGATGCCAAAACTTGTAATCAATTATGGAACTGCAGGTAGTAGAGAATTACCAATAGGAGAGTTAGTAGATTGTACAAAGTTTATACAACGAGATATGGATGTTACAGGTCTTGGATTTATGAAAACTCAAACACCATTTGAAAAAGAAGTTCCTATAATATTAGATTATGACCACGTAGAGTTTAATCCAATAGGTAAGAAGTTACGGTGTGGTACAGGAGATAATTTTGTACAAACTGATAAGGATACTTATAGTGATGTATATGATATGGAAGCTTACGCATTAGCTAAAGTATGTTTTGTATATGATGTAGATTTTATATCATTCAAATATATTACAGATAATGCTAATGAATCTTCACCAAAAGATTGGAAAGATAATTGTTCAGATGGAATTACAGAATTTAAGGAAAGGATATTAAATGAATAAAAAACCATTAATGACAGTTGGGTGTGAGGAAATAGATGATAGTGATAATGAGAATCAGTCTCAATATATGAAGGATGATGTAGTTTACAATCGTCCAGAAAATATAGTGATGGTTAGATCACAAGGAAATAAGATAGTAGTTGTATGTAAAGATGAAGATCAAGTTCAACCAGTAATGGATAGAATGAATACTGATACTTGTTTTCTATCTGATTATGAAGAATGGGATGAAGATGAAGATATGAAATGGATATTAACTTTCAAAGTAACAGATGATTACGAACAACTACCAGAAAAAAACTAAAAAAAGGCTTGACTCGTATAGGTTTTATGTTGTATATTTATATTAAATAAGAGGTTATAATGACTACAAAAACAGACGCATTAATTTGGTTAAAAGAAAATGAACCTTCGGTTTATTATCTTAGAGAATCTCAAAAGTCTTTATCGAAAGATATTAATCTTAGAGATTTAGGTAAGTTATTTGCCGACGCAAATGAACACATTCAAAAAGATTGGATAAACGAAAACACAAAATTAGATGTTGAAGTTAGAGATGATTTTGATGATGATGCTAACGCGGCTGGACATGATTTAGATACTACTGATAGAGTGTTGAAGATACAATCTAAATTAAGAGCAGCAACTTTACATTTAGAACAGACTCGTAGAAAATCTATTAAGAATGAAAACAGTTCCGATACTGGTCATGTTACGTATTCAGTTGGAGAAGCTGATGTTTATATGTTTTCTCAACCTGATATTGAAGATTATCTTAACATTGATAAGTGGAATTATATAGCAATTCCTGAGAGATTTTTGATAGATAAAGATAATCCAGAATATCTTGTACCAAGAGTTAATAAATCTATTTGGAAAAATTTTGTTGGACGGGCAAAAGAGATATTAGAAGAAGAATATGATAGAAAAAAATAAATACATAGTAGGAAATAATATAGAAGTATTGAATTCATTAGATTTAGAATATGATTTTTGTTATATAGATCCACCTTATAATACTGGTAGAAACTTTGGAGATTTCGGTGATAGTTTTAAAGATATGGATGAGTTTATTGAATTTCTAAAACCTCGATTTGAATTAATACATAAGAAGTTAAAGAAATCTGGTAATCTTGTAGTGCATATAGATTCTATTTCTTCACATTATGTTAAGGTATGTCTTGATTCTATTTTTGGGATTAAAAATTTTAAGAATGAACTTATTGTTACAACATCTAATATGAAGGCCGTGAAAAAGAAATTGATGAGAAGTCATGATGTTCTATTGGTATATTCCAAGAACTCAAACAAGTCCACATATAATCAACAATATACACCATATGAGGATGGTGGAATTAAAGGTAAAGTAGACGAGAGAGGGGGGTATATTACTTCAGCGGCAAAGAATTCACAACCTAATGTTATTGTAAGACCTAATTTAAGATATGAGTGGAATGGACATAAATTCCAATGGTGGATTTCTAAAGAAAAAATGCAAAAACTTCACGATGAAAATAGACTTGAATACAATGATAAAGGAATACCGAGAATAAAAAGATATTTTAATGAAATGAATGGAGTTCCATTTAAAGATGTGTGGACGGATATATCGAGTATTCAAGGAAAGGAAAAATTAGATTACGCAACCCAGAAACCTATAAAACTATTAGAAAGATTATTAGACTTATATACAAATAAAACTGATTTATGTTTAGATATATTTGCTGGTAGTGGTACTTTGGGTAGAGCCTGTTTAAATAAAAATAGAAATTTTGTATTAGTAGATATTAATCCAAAGGGCAAAATAGTTTTTGAAGAAAGTATGTCAGATACAATTTATAAATTTTTATAAAATAAAGCTTGACTCGTAAAGGGAGGCCCGATAACATAATGGCAAATAGAAATTGGACATCAATTCAAATTATATCCAATATAATAAAACTTGACTATCACGATGAGGAAACTCTAAGTGGGGTGTTGAAAGAAAATTGGGGGAGTTCTATTGAGCACGCGGATAAAGATATGATTGGACTTAACGGTAAATACGATTTCCCACAAGAGGATGTAGAGAGAATCTACAAAGAGTTAATCAAAAGGGATGAAGATTTAGAAATGACAGTTACTTGTGAATGTGAAATGTTTGATTATATAGTTGGTGGATTTGGAAATAAAAATGGGATAATGTTTGAGGAGAGATGGCCTGGTAATGAAGAATATGTGGACGCAATGGAAGATGAACGAGAAGAAGAATACGAAAAGGAACTACAGGAATGGCAAGTGGTTTTGATTGATAAGTGTAGAAAAAAACTAAAATAAAGCTTGACTCGTATATCTATTTAGCTGTATATTATAGTATAAGAGATGGGTAATAAATAATGAATTGTGTTAAATGTAAAAAGATAAAAGCCGTGATTGATTACAAAAATAAGAAGTATTGTACTTGGTATTGTGCGAAAAAAAGTTGAAAATAATTAAAATAAAGCTTGACTCGTATAGCTTTTTATGCTTATATTATAGTAGATAATGAGAGATAATATGAAAGATTTGAAAAATTTTAATCCCCTTTCTTTGAGGGAAAAATACTCCGCAAAATCACTTAATAAAACTAACAATTATAGTTCGTTTTGGATGGGTGATTCTTTGGATAGTCATTATTCTATATTTGATGTTGAGGAAGTTAAACCAAAGGTTGATTTAATTGCTTTAGCTTCATATAGACGAGCAATCGCAAATTTTGTGAATATTCTTACAGGAGATCCTGATATAAAAGTAACTTATACCACAAGTGGTGATTCTTATACAGATGGTAAAACTGTTACTATTTCTTCCAAGATGGATGATAAATTATATGATTCTACTGTTGGTTTAGCACTTCACGAAGGTTCACATATTAAGTTATCAGATTTCGATTTTTTAAGAAATCTTGAAGCTAACATTCCTGCTGAATATTTTGTTAGGGGTGAGATGAAAGGATTCCCAAAAATGGAAATTCTTTCACATATTAAAAATTTACTTAACTATGTTGAAGATAGAAGAATTGATAATTATGTTTTTTCTACTTCACCTGGTTATAAAGGTTATTATCACTCAATGTATGATAAGTATTTTCACGCAAAAGTGATTGATAAAGCACTTGGTACTGATGAATATACTGATGAGAATTGGGATTCATATATTTTTAGAGTTTTAAATCTAACAAATAAAAATACTAATTTAAATTCTGTAAAAGGTTTAAGAGATATTTGGAAAGTTTTAGATTTAAAAAATATCAATAGATTAAAATCTTCAGAAGAAGCATTTCAAGTAGCACTTGAAGTTTATAATATAATATTAAATAATGTTCCTGATGGAGTTGAAAAAACTGATGAAGAAGGTAATACTACCTATGAAAAAGCAGATGGAAGTGGTTCTTCTGAAGAAAGTGGTGAATCTTCTGGTAGTAATAATAGTGGTGGAAATGATGATTCTGAAACTTTATCTGATGATGAATTTGATTCTTTAATAGATTCAATAGAAAATCCTGAAAAGGGAAGTGGAGAATCTGGTGGTAAAAGTATTAATGTTGATTTACCTATGAGTGGTGAATCTTCTGGTGGTGGAATTGATGTTGGTAAGGAAACTAAAAAAGTTGAATTATCTGAAAGACAAAAAAAGATTTTAGAAAAAGCTATTGAAAAACAAAAGAAATTTATGGAAGGTGAACTTCCCAAAAAGAAAGTTACTAAAAAAGTAATGGATGACCTGAAAACTGTTGAAGAATCAGGAATGGGATATCACGATGTTGGTAAAGATTTAAAAGATAAATATCTTGAAAAAGCAACTCCTACTAAATGTATTGTTGTTAGAAATTTAACTAAATCACTTATAGATAGTAATACTGTAAATATGTTATCTACAGGTAGATATAGGAGATGGTTTATGTCAGAGAATGAAAATGAAGAAGGTTTTGTAGAAAAAGGTATTAGGATTGGAACTATCTTGGGTAAAAAATTACAAGTTAGAGGAGAATCCAGAGATACTAAATGGACTAGAAAAGATAGTGGAAAGATTGATAAAAGATTAATAGCTGAATTAGGTTTTGGTAATGATAGAGTTTTTCATACTACTTTTGTAGAATCTTATGCAGACGCTTTTCTTCATATATCAGTAGATGCTTCAGGATCTATGAATGGAGAAAAATGGGATAACACAATGACTTCAGTAGTTGCAATTTGTAAAGCAGTATCAATGATTCAGAATGTTGATGTGGTGGTTTCAGTTAGAAGCACTCAAAGTGGTAGTGGTTCTTATAGAAGTCGTAGAGATTATCCTATTATATTATTAGCTTATGATTCAAGAATTGATAAGTTTAGTAAAGTTAAAAATTTATTTCCACACATTAGATGTTCAGGAACTACTCCAGAAGGTTTATGTTATGAAGCAGTTATGAATGAAATTGTTCCTTCTTCTAATAATAGAGAATCTTATTTCTTAAACTTTTCAGATGGAATGCCTATGTTTAGTAATAGTGATGTACAATATTATCATGATACAGCACTTAATCATACTAAGAAAATGGTAGAAGAAATCAAGAATAGAGGAATTAAGATGTTAAGTTATTACATTGGTGATACACATTCTAGAAATCATAATATGATAGATTTCAAAAAAATGTATGGTAAAGATTCACAATTTATAGATGTAACTTCTGTTATGTCAATTTCAAAAACAATGAATAAGAAATTCCTTGAAAAGTGATAAAGTGGGTTGTAAATAAGTTTTATAAACATAGTCCAATATGTAATTGTGGATATAAAATGAAACCAACCAAAACAAGAGAAGAATATAGTTGGAAATGTATATGGAAAAAATGTGGTTGGGAAACATTTCAATCAGGTAATGGTAAATTACATTGGAAAAAAAGTTGAAAATAATTAAAATAAAGCTTGACTCGTATAGGTATTTAGGCTTATATTATAGTAGATAATGAGAGAGAATTTAAAAGATTTGAATAATAAAGAAAAGAGTGAGAAAATAACAAATGAATAATATTGTTGTAAAAATAGAGATGTCTGGAAACAGATATAACGCCTTTGATACTGATGGTAATAAATACACATCAGAAATAGGCACAAGTACTCGGAGGAGTGCTTTTGAAAAAGGTATGGCGCTTGAAAAGCGTGAAGGAAAAGGTGGAAGAACATATTGGTGGAAAGTTCCAATGAGTGAATTTGAATTAACATCTGTTGATGTAACTACTAATATGTCAGTTGAGATACCTTCTGATCATGAAGAAGTTTTAAACTTCATTCACACTTCATATAATCTTAAACCTAAAGGTTTGGTTATGAAGGAACTTAAATGGAAATATCTGATTAGATCTGCAGTTAGAGGAAAAAATATTCTAATGACCGGACCTTCTGGTTGTGGTAAAACATTAGCAGCTAAATCCCTTGTTAATTCATTGGATAGACCTGATTTCTACTTTAACTTGGGTGCTACACAGGATCCTCGTTCTACCTTAATTGGTAATGTACATTTTGATAAAAAGAAGGGAACTTATTTTAGTGAATCTCTTTTTGTTAAAGCAATTCAAACTCCAAATTCTGTGATTCTTCTTGATGAATTATCAAGAGCACATCCAGATGCTTGGAATATTCTAATGACTGTTCTTGATGAAGGTCAAAGGTATATGAGATTGGATGAGGAAGATGGACAAGCAACTATTAATGTTGCTGAAGGTGTTACTTTTATTGCAACTGCAAATATTGGTAATGAATACACTTCCACAAGAGTTATGGATAAAGCTTTGATGGATAGATTCATCATAGTTGAAATGGATGTATTGGATGAAGATGAGGAATATGGATTACTTTCATATATGTTTCCTCATGTTACTGATGATTTGTTAAAAGCAACTGCATCAATTGCGTATTCTTCAAGAGTTGAATCAAGATCTGAAAATGGTAGATTTTCTAATGGTATCTCAACAAGAACTTCTGTTGAGTTAGCAGGATTATTGTTTGATGGTTTCGGTTTAGGAGAAGCTTCAGAGGTAACAATTTACCCGCAGTATTCAGAAGATGGTGGAGTTGAGTCTGAAAGAACTTATATCAAACAGTTAGTACAAAAGTTTGTTGATGACGGTTCTGATGAAAATCTTTTCAATGAAGATGAAATAGAAAATGCGAATGATGAGAGTTATGTATAAGTCTATGAAAATTAAAAAGAAGAAACCTACTCTAAATGAGCTAATTATGGATGTATACTTAGCTTCCATAACTAAAGCTTTAGAAGCAGGTAAGAATCCTGAATCTATGTATAAGAGATTACAGACGATGATTGAAGAACAAAAAAATTATAGGGATTCTAAAAAGAAAAAGAAGTAATTTATCTCTCACTCAAAAAGGTGTTAGCGGATTTTTTAATCCGCTTTCACCGCATATATAATATAGGAGAATTAAAATGAAAAAGATTATAATGGATGTATTAGAAGATATGTCCAGTTCACAAGACGGTCAGTTAAATCTTGCATCTGAAGTTGCGAGGGAAACTACCGCAAAGCTAATTAGCTCTACTCTTAAATCTAAGGGTTCATATATAGTATTCACAGATTCGGAAATTGAAGAACAAGAGGCCCGAGCAACTTGGGTATGTGAAATATGTGGTGAAAATACTTTTGAAGTAGATTATGATTATGTGGGTAGTGGCACTAACCACTTGGGATGTGAGCTTGC
>Ga0080013_1004007_pt1 | contig 14835 bp, 25 predicted proteins | sample ETNvirenome_6_85_FD_69236 | JGI IMG/M metagenome (GOLD analysis project Ga0080013, IMG submission 69236) | Marine viral communities from the Pacific Ocean - ETNP_6_85 (SPADES assembly) (version 2) | ecosystem: Environmental > Aquatic > Marine > Oceanic | place: Pacific Ocean | collected 2013-06-19
ATATGTATCCCCCCTCCGCCCTCCCCCTCTCCCTCTCCCTGATCCTCTCCCCTCTCCCCCTACCTTTTCGTCGGAATAGCTCGATCCCTGCGTGGATACATCTTCTTAAACCCTGTATCCATCTCTCAGCCCATGTCAACAACCTGGAACATCTCCGGCGACGGGGATCGAGAAGAGAGTGAAACGAGCTGGATAAGGTACAGAGATCTGATGAAGGAGGAGGACGGTTTCACCTTCGCCTTTGACTCTGTTTCTTTCAGTGACACAGCAGGAAAGACCGATGATAAAGAGATATTTTGTCTCTTCAATGATGAGCAATCAGAGGCGATCTGCGTGTGGATTTCAGAGTTTGAGGGGTCACTGTACCCCAATGCAAGCAAGACAGACGGCATGAGGCTCGGTGGAGCAATCGTTCGAGCCTACGCCGATGAGCTTGAAGGACTGGATGAAGTGAATGGTTCAACCCTTGCATCAGCAGCCACTAACGGGATCTTGACTGTATCAAAGGTCAAACTACCCAAGGAGTCTAAGGGTGATTGGGCCTGGCGATGGTCGATCAAGAAGGCGTGATAACGACAGTCGATCCCTTAAACTTCCCCCGGATGAAGAGGAACGTGCCGAATGAGAGTGCGATCACTGTCAGAGTCGATATCACCTGCACTTCTTTCCCGTTGATCGCCCCCTTCACAGCTCCATAGAAAGACTCTACGGCTGTCACCAAGCTGGCACCAACCACATCAAAGATCATCGGCACCCCTCTCGAAATCATCGCTTGTGTGGTGTCTGCAACGCCTTCAAGAGCGTTATCAACAGCATCATCCAGAGCATCGGGTCCGACCTTCTTGATCCCCCAATATCCCGCGGCTGCAATACCTAAAGGGATCCAAATAGCCATCATTCACCACCTATCCTCTTTATTCCCCAATTGACCGCCCATATCGAAGATCCTAATGCGACACCGAACATGAAGATAGGTATGATCGAGGCTGCGAATCCTGACGCTATACCCTCAACCCAATAACCATAAGTCTCCATAACCCCCTGAGATGGCTTTGCTGGTCCATATGCCAGAGTGCCGAAGCTCACCCTTTCGATTTCTTCACCTTCGACCTGTTCTTCGCTTGGTGGTTTGGGCGATGGATCTTCATATTGAATGACCAGGACGTAGCCCCTGCTCAATAGGTTGTTCTCTTCGTTCTTGATCCAATTAACGGCTTTTTCCCATCCTGAGATGTCACCGTCGGTGTATTGGTGAATACCTCCCGTCGCTCTCCATTGAAAGTCTCTATATTCACGAATAGGGGGGTTCAGAGTGGGATCATCTTCAGATGGGGGTTGAATGGTGGATGGTAGGCCTGAACCTGGCGTGACCACCACTTCACCATTCAATACCATCGCTTCATAACCGCTGGTAAGAGTTTCACCAAACCGATCATATTCTCTCGCTACGATGATGAGGGTTTTTGAGAAGTTTTCTTTATGAAAAACTGCTCCGAATCTCACAATAGCTCGATCATCGACATTAAATGCATCGTGTATTGATCTGACAGCCATTCATATCAGCCCTCAGTCTTAGTCCGGGCTGTGTATATCACCACGCCAAGGATCCCGATAAGAGCCAAGAAGCCCATATTGGAAGTAGTCATAGGGCTGACGCTTTGCGTTTGGTTTTGAGGCTCATTCCTCAATCTCTCGATTTCTTCTTGAGATTGTTCCCATCTGTGCTTATACACATTCCTTTCAATGGTTAAGCGTCCTATCTCCTGAGCGTCAGCCTCATCATCTGATTCCGCTTTTGCGAGTCGATCCTTCCAGTATTGAACGACTTCATCCTGTTCGGCTTGTTGTCTTTCCTCGTTGAGTCGATCCTGTTCTAATTGGGCGTCCCGGTACATATCTTGGACGGCTGCTTTTCTATCCGCTATGAATTGATTCATTGCAGATTCTCCGCCTCTCAGATACGCTATATAGGCTCCCTCGAAATCCTCATCATTCCCTCTGTGTGTCTGCCCTTTAAACTCGACATCGAATGCGTTCGCTGGTAGTGTGAGAATGATTTTACCTGGTGGATCAGCATACCATCCGTCAAGATCAACGATGTACCAATTCCCGTCAGCGTCGGGTATGAAGCCGATCAAGCCATCTGACCACTCAGTATAATCTTCATATCGAAAATCAATATCATCAATGTTGATCCACGATGAATCAGGGACAACGCGATCACCCATTTGAGTAACGCTATCAGGCATTGTGCCTCCCTCCCCATAATCATCAAACGCTAAGAAAAGCTGGTTCGTATCAGCCGGGTATCCATAATTTTGAATGATCCTTACCCTTTCAACATTGTATGGGTATCCGTTGGCGTCATAATCGGTTTCGGTGTATATCTCCACCATATACCACACTCCGTCCTTATCAGTCACCAGAGCAAAGGTCAGGCCTTCGTTAGTCACTACGGGACCATATTGTAGCGAATAATGGGCGGATGAATCGGGATCGCTCCCCTCACCTGTATATGTCCCGTATGTCATCCCTTCCAACGGTTGAAACTCTACTTGATCCTCAACGTCAGCCTCTCTCGCTGCAGCTCCCTCAATTTCATCTTCAATGATCTCTTCTTGCTTGACATCCTCTTCATATTCTTCTCTAAGCTCACGCTCTCGATCCTCTTCCATGCGTTCACGCTGCTCGAAATCAGGCATCACTTCAGCCTCCTTAAGCCGCCAACCATGTAATGAAATTGGTAGCGTCGTTCAGCTTTATCTTTTGAAATTACGCCTCGTTTGATAAGTGAACGAAAATATCGGGCAGCACCTATTTTCTCTTGACGATTGTATCGGTATTTCTTAGCCATCACTTCCGCCTCCAATACGTGATCCCTTTCACTACTTTGAACATCGGCTTCGGACCCCTTTGGACCCATGATTTAGGGATTGGTCCTGACCATTTCCGCCATCCTTTCATCACTTCCGCCTCCTGAACAACAACAGACCAGCAGCCAACCACAACAAGATCTCAAGATTTCTCATATTCAAAACATCATCCCCCCAACACCGACAGCCGTGATCCCGCCAGCGCCTAACAGACTTGCGACCTTAATCACAAAGCCCTTGATATCGTCAAGAGCGATAGATATCGCCTTCACTGAGGCTGTGAGCTTGATGACAGACTCATTAAGAAGGGCATGGGAGTCCTGGAGGCTTTCGACCCCTCTTTCGAGGGCTGAAAGGCGATGATCTTGTAATGCGTCTGCTTCGCTCATTCACTCGATCCCCCTCACTTTTTTCTCCCTTCAATGACTTTCCATCCGCCACCGCCTTTGACCACTTTGAACGTGCGGAAAAATCCGCCCAATGTTCTCATGCTGCTATAACGCGAAGTCATCTGTGAAGCAGAACGACGCGCGGACGTTTCGGTTTCAAATATTCGATATTTAGCCATCACTTTTCCCTCTTTTCAATTCTAATAAATGCAAACATTCCAGCCATACCCGTACCTTTTCTTGTTCGCCATGAATATTTGGGTTTATTTTTTCTCAATGCAGCTAAGGCTCCTGGAGCTTCACGTTCTGATACCATAGTAAATGGAACCCATTTTTTAGCCATCACTCATCACCCCTCTCTTCCTTCAATTCCTCAGTGACAATGACCTTCTTAGGTTCTTCAGACGGTTCATCCTGAACGCCGAATAACGCCTCTAACAATGCCTTCATGATCTCAGGTACTCCTTACATGCGTTTTCAATACTTTGTATGAAGACTTCCATTTTCTTCTTAGTGGACCTTCTCCTATCATCATCTGAAACTTCTTTAGGTGCTTTATTCTGATTGGTTCCCCATGAGTATAGCTCACGTTCCCGATCTGTGATTTCTCCTGTGTTCTCGTCCTTCTCATATTGAAAACTTGATTCATACATGGCAGAGTTTTGTTGAGCCATATATCGCCCCACTTTTTCTGGTGGCCTCCAATCTCCTGCCCCACTTCCAACATCAACCCGATCAATCATGATTCTACCATCAGCCCATTCAATGTGGACTTTAACTTTCGTGTATCCACCGTGAGCGGATTCTCCTGCCTTCATCCTATCATTATAGATTTCAACCATGACATCCTCAAACGCTCCCCATGTCGTGTACGTCTGCGGCCAATCTCGCACATTCGATTCAGCCCATTCTATCATGATGGTTTCTAACTCAATCACCATAATCTCAACCAACATGTATTCATTCTTAACTACTCTGCATTAAATTAGCCGTCTTCATTGCTCCGATCAATTCAGCGAGTCTAATGACGGCTTCGGCGGGATCCGCAGGCGCAGCGATTTCAGTGCATCCAGCGAAGGCCGAGAATGCCGATGCACCGTTTCCCTCAACCAGCTTACCCGAAGATATCGAGGTCGCCCCGGTTCCCCCATTGGCGACTGAAACAGGCGTTGAGATACTGCTTGATGCGACGATCTGTGACATCTCAATAGACCTCTCCCTGAGTCGCCCACAGCTCAAGGACGCCGGTTGAAGATCCCGTTGCAACCCACATCAACGCATTCATTGAAGTGGGCTGATCGAGAACGTATTGATTCCCCGCCAGGAGCGTGAAATAATTTGACATGCTCTCATCATAGGCGACTCGGAGATCGGTGGTCACTACATGTAGGAGTAGCTTTCCGCTGGTCCCAAAATCAACACCGCTCGGTGTCGTTGATGTGGATATTCTCTGAATGCGTCCCATGAGGGGCTACCCCCTCAGTCCTCCACCCTTCGGAGGATGGATTTATCCACATTCGCCGGTAGTGCTTGTGTTTGCCTTGGCTCTTGGATCCGAGCGTTTCCGACAGCCTTAGTTAATACGGGCTGGAATAAGCGAGTCGTTGACGATCCACTGTCAGTGACTTGAAGGACCACATCTGCATCAGCAGCCAGTCCGAACAATGGTACGAACAGACCACCAGCCACGCCCATAGCGTACTGCTGAGCTGCTGTTGAAACGTCGTCGTCTGCGTACATAACACCGTTGAAGGCATCGCTGTTCAAGACCTGCCACATGGTCAGCGGGACAGTGAAGTCGGATTGACTGACGACTCTGATCCCTGTGATATGATCATTTGCGTCATCATTCGAGATCATCAGACCTGCGACTGTACCGAGGTTCCCTTGAGGAATTCTCACGGTAATTTGTTCCTCCGAGGATCCGCTGAAAGTATAGGATGTGGGGGCGGGAACGGTGGTTGTTGTTTGCATATTTGTATTGAATCCCATCCACACCTGCATCGTTCCAGCGGATGAAGCCGCTGCGAGAGCTGCGTATGAGATCGTGTATTCGATCCTTGAGACACCGGCAGGTAGAATCGTACCGATTGGGATCACGAAGTACGCTTCTTTGGCTGTGTCGCTGATATCGTTATCAATCGCACGTCCGCCAATACTGTTCAAGAAATAACCGAACAGGCCTGGAGCGTTGTTGTTAGCTAATGCGTACCCTCCACGGTAATCGAATTGAGTGTTCCCGTTGATGACGATCCTCAAAGAAGAGATCACGTTTGAGTAATCTGCCAAGATAGCACCAGTCGAAACGGTGGTCTGAATCCTGAAGATCAGGTTAGCCAATGGACCGCCAGGCACGTTAAATCCACGGTTATAGGTACTCGCAGCCGTGTCGTTGGGGTAGTCAGTCGTATTCGTTTCGACCAACGTGTATCTTACTCCTGAACCACTCATTCAAAGACCCCCTTAAGCTCCCTTCTTGAGATTTGCTTGAATAGCGTCAAGAGGTCCAGAGAGTACCAGGAAACCGATGATGATCCCTGAAGCAAGGAATAGGTAATCGCCTACCCCTTTCAATGTCATGGAAGGTAGAAGACCAGCCATCTAAGCCGACCCCCCATTCAATCCGGTTCGTCCTGCAATCGAAGCCTCAAGGGTCTTTCCATCGAACCCATAGGACCAGATCACGTTAGCTGCTGTTCGTACGAACAAGATCCCGAAAACTCCGAGGAACCCTGCCATAAAGTTTGACGCCATAGTCATGTTTAGCCGCAGACTTCAAGGGAATATAAACCGCGGCATGAATACATCATAAACCAAGAAGCCATCAGACCTTCCATGCGGAAAAGGTGTGAATGCGGATCACTCAAGGTCAAAGCGTACATTCGCAGGGGTGGAGCATATGCCTCGATGAAGCCCGTCGGTCATTTCTGCTATGATTGCCACCATTTTGATGCGATCATATCTCAAGAGGTTGCATCAATTGCCCCTGTCGAGTGAGTGTATCGAAAAAGACGAATGAATAAGGCTTTGATGCGATCTGGTCCGCATAGTCACCAGGCGAGTATCCATAACGACGCTCCGCATCCTTCCAATAGATAGGGAGAGGGTTTGTGAAACCGACCAGCTTTGATATTTGACCCTCAAGAGCTTTGTTGAATGTGATCGAGTGGCTTGTATATACTGCTCGGATCCCCACAGATCGACCAGTTAAAGCGAGCCTGAGATGAGCTGGACTCGCTGCTTTTCGACTCGACAGAAACACTTGAGCGTCATCGAGGATCACTGATGACTTCATCCCCGGATTAGCTTCATGCATATTGAAAACAAGATTGATCATCTCGTCAACCTCCATCTCCATCCATTCGGGATCGGGATAGAAAACAGCGATCCTATTCTTTGAGAGATGTTTCTCAACCTTGTCCAAATCACGAATCGGTTCAATGGATTTCTTCAACCCTTTGATATCCTCAAAAGGGTTCTCTTGCTTGGGGCTGATGTAAATGACCCGGTACATGGGATCTTTTGTCTGTTTGAGGAAGCCTGACACCGTGTTCGAGATGAAAAACGTCTTACCCGATCCCGCCTGACCCCATATGATGACGTTGAGTTTCTTACCATCTACCAAGTAAAGATCATTGAGCATCGACATTATGATCTCCTACTGGATGCTGAAGGATGGTCTTCCTTCTGAACCTTCTGCCTAATATCGGGATCTTTGAAAGTATCCTTCTTATCATACCAGACTTGAAGGGGTTTCTTTTCGCTTGCTTGCTTATCTTATACAGGGGTGCGCCGAACCAATAAGAATTAGCGAGCAGGGCTATTGATCCAGGCCCTAAAAATCGAGCGATAGACAAACCTCGGTGATCGAGGGCTGTGTTTGTGATTGTAGAGATCCATTCATAGTCGGCCTCTTGGTGAGTGACCAGAGCGTCGGGATCGGCTGTAACAGCTCTCTTATATCGGGTCATCAGATGATCGGCCGACTTGTAACCGATCTTCAGTATCGCGACATTCGTTCCAATTTCAGCAGCGATCTCTTCTTTGCTCCGCTTCTTTCGATCAATGGGTTTCTGTAACTGTTTTAATGGCCCCGGAATAAACTCGAATGAATCGGGTATCTCATCGCCCCAATCAAATGAAGTCCAGTCTCCACCACTCTCTTCAGTTTCACTTTCACCCACTCCCTCCGCCGATGGCTCCTGGACAGACTCAGATTCATCGAGAAGGCCTTGTTCCCTGAGTTTCTGGTTACGTTTCCAAGCTCCAGAGCGTGAGGCGTATTGCTTACCGTCGAGGGCTTCGTATTTGATCGTACCATCATCGAGGGTCACTTTTCGGGTTTCAACATCATCTGACATCTCTTATCATCTCCCATCCGCAGAGCCTACATCTGACCTTATCGGCTGGTTTATCTGTCCGCCATGAAAATGTCGTGAACGTCAGATCGCCTGAATCACACTCAGGACATTGAACAATCTTCCTCAATTTATCCTTCTGCCGCACTTTGAAAATAACCATCACTCTTCCTCCCTAATAGGGATTTGAGCGCGCTCGAAATAAGCTGGTTGAGTCATGACGATTGAAGACATGATCTCTGAAATCCCCTGAGAGGATAGCCTCTGGATAGCAGGATGATTCATGGTCACTGATTGAGCTATCATCATTGATTCGGTGATGTCTTTGCCATCCCCTCTCGACTCTGAATAGGTCTTATTGAATAGAGATATAGCGAACATCGAATAACCCATCGGGTTATCGGGGAGCATCCTTTGATCGACCAAATAAGCCATGATTCTATCGAAGTGTGGCCCTGTGTCACATAGCATATCATCGATCATTTCCATCAGACGAGGATCATTGGTGGCAACCATGTTATCCATACGGTGTCTGATGGATACATGGTTTCTTAACCTGTTGGATAGCACAACCGACAGTCATGATCCCGACAGGGGAACAGGAAAGTGCAAGGAAACGCCCTCGAACCTGACCCCACGATGCCAACGACGTGATCTTGATTCAAGACTGGTGAACCCCCACAATGAGGACAGACGGAAACACCGTGCCGAATACGTCGGCAGCGTGAGCAGATCATGACTCATCCCTATATTCATGGATGGTTTCACCATTGATTACTAATTTGAGATGTTTGACGTTCAAACGGTTCAAGTCTAACACCTTCGACCTTTCCTCTACAAATCGTACCTTAGTCACAAGCACCCACTCACAGTGAGCGCACATCCATACACCGTGCGCCCATTCACCATCAGGAGCGAAGCAGAAATCACAGTGATCGCTCATTCAAACCCACTCTCCCGCATTTTCCTCTTCACAGAGAGGGCATTCACACTCGACCGTTGAATTACAGCGATTTGAGCTATCGAATATGACCAACATTGAAGGGAATGAGGCTTGACCTGAATACCCTTTGAATCTCAACCTACCCTCTATGAACCTGAGCCTGGCGTATGGGTAAATGTAGCGATGAAAGGCCTTTGTGTCCGTATAAGAAGGGATAAGGAGAACAACAGTCGAACCTCTGCGCCACTCATCGTGACACTTCTTGATCCACTCAGTGATCACCCCTCTGGTGTATGGGGGATTACAATAAACCACCATATCATTCGGCCAATCTAACGCCAACCCATCAAAGGTTGGGTTATTCGGACAGGGATCGAATAATTCCCCAAACTCTCCCCTTATCGAGTCCAACAGATCATCGGGGGTTCCGCCGTGAGGGTGAGTATCTGCGGAGCTGCCGTAATAGCCCGAAGTCACGCAAGATCCCCCCATGAGTCCCATATCTCTTCAGCAAGAGGATTAATGTCTTGCACGACAGCCACACGCTTATGCTTAGAGCATACAGGTATTATTGAGCCTGAACCAGCTACCGGATCAAGGATAACATCACCTTCTCTTGATGTGCATAGAATCATCCTCTCAAGGATTGCTGAAGGCAATTGATTTGAATATCCTCGGTGCTCTTTCGAGACATTCTTACAGATGTTTATTTCCCACCAGTCATATGCTTTCACGCCATCAAAACCCTCAGCGATCCTCTCTCTAACTCTCTTATCATTCGGGTTCCTGAATGGTTGGGGTGAGGCGTAACCATCGAAATATGGCTGATCACAGCCGTCAGAAGTCATCCATAGTATTGCTCTATGACTGGTACTCCATCGCTTTGATGAATGGCCCATATTCGAGGGATATACCCAAGAAATCCATTGATGTAAGCGACATCCGACGGATTCCAGGTGCGGCAGTAATCGAGCACATGTCTCAGGATAATTCATGAAGAAAATTGAACCTCTCGGAGTGAGCTTATCTAAGCAATTCTTAATGATCGATGACATCGCTGAAGCATAGTCATTCCAGGACATCGAATCGCTCACAGCGTCGTACCTAAACCCGATATTGTAAGGGGGATCGATGATGGTAGTCTGAATACGTTGAGAAGTGCATATCATATCAGTAGAATCATGGATCCACCCCTCAAAGGTTGGAAGTGTGGAAATCATTCAAGATCCCATTCCTCATACTCGTACTCGTCAGTGACGATTCTCAATTTCAATTTCATTCAGCCGTACCCCCATAAGGACATGATAAACCGCATTCATCGGCCTCACATTCATCTCCAACATCGCACCAAGGGCATTGACCACCGCTAATAACCTCTCGCGGATCATATTCACAGCCGCACTCATGAATGGTTGAATGCCCATCACCCCAACCATAGCAATTCTCACACACCACTTCACTCACCCTCTCTTTCATGATCTCAGCCATTTCTTCAGCGCGATTGACAAGGTAGTCGAGCATAATCACAGCACCCTTTTGCTCCAATTTTCCGGGTGCTTTGAAGGACTGTGTTGAACCGTGTCTCGGATCCCACTTCTCAGGCCCCAAGCGATGTGACCAAATCTGCCTCAAGAACCATGCCGCACCCAAGGCATCCCCCTTCAGAGCGTCCCTCAGTCGCCTGAGATCTTTAACTGACCACTCTTCCATTTCACTCACCCCGCCCCGCTTCTCGTATCGCCTGTTTCAAATGAAAAAGGCAGTATTCTGAAGGCGTCTGACATGGTGTATAGATATACAACGGTCTTGAACATTGTCTATTTTCAATTTTTGAAATATACTTGCACTTCATTTCACTCACCCTCCACGATCATATACGAAACCTGATACTTGTCAAGCAAGTCTTCCAATTCAGGAATCATTTCATCCAAATATATGGTCATCTTCATTCCGCTCATATTCTGTGGGAGCGGGGTTTCAGGTATAAGTGTATCCACTTTTACAGAGCCAGGACAAAGAAAGATCCCTGCGTTCTGTTCTTCTGTCTGGTGATCGGCAACCCTCTAATGAGCTGGTTGACCCTCGCCCTTGATGGTTGACGGTTCGGAAGGAAACGGTCCTCAATCTCAGCCATCACCTGGTCGAATGTGACGTATCCGTGATCGTGCAGCAATTCCATAACGAGGGCGTGAACCCTCGCTCTCTGGTTCTTTCTCCTCTCAGCTCTGCTCGCCATCGTACCACTTTTTCGCCCTTTTCGTTCTGTTGATAGGTGATCCCATTTCCAAACCTCGACGTAGAGCCTCGTACAGTTTGACGATGCTCGGAGAGGATTGTTCTTTGCTCAAGTCACCAGCTTCGGGTTTGAGGTTCCCGTCTGAATCAGTAACCTTGACCCCTTTGTGCTTGACTTTGATCGGGACCAGATTCTCATCATAGAAGACATAACACTTCTTTTCCCAGTATTTAGCGAAGGGGAACGGTTTGAGATTCCCCTCCGCATCTACGGTTTCAAGGCCCCATTGACCCAAACCCGGACCAATATCAACAGCGTTGATGAATCGCTCATACCCTTCAACGGTCATATGGACTGAATCAGTGTCGCAATACGTCTGATATGGTTCGGCTGCTTGGATCGCCTTATCGAGCGAAACCCTGCTGTATGATGTGATCGCACCTGCAAAACCGTACCATGTGGATAGGGGGCGGATGGTGGCATCTACGCTTTCGAGATAGGGCATCTCACCAGCGGCATCAAAGAAATGTAGCTCGTATTTATCCATCCAGTCATCATCCTCATCTTCAAGGATGTCGCAAACTTGTTCCTGATTCGTTATGGTTTCATGCATGTACCGCATCCCAAATCGGCCCCAGTTAGCATTCATGATTAGTTTGATGAGGGCCTCTCGCGGATCGTTGAGTTTCTGATAGTCCCGGCGTTGTTCAAACCAGAAGTCCACCCACTGATCAAAAGGACGTATCACAGCCCCACTCACAACATCTCGAATATCTCTGATGAACCAACCGTTAGCTAATGCATGCTGCAGCTCTGGTTCATAGATGACCCCATCAAAGATCTCTCGATCATAAACACGCCTCCCCTCATCATCTCTTTGAGGTAAGAATAGCCGAGCATCTGGACCGGCTACCAAGACCAGATCTGCGATGATGAATCGCTCAGGATTGTTCAAAATGCTGTGGATGTTCTCGATCAAAGGAGCACATCGACTCATCTTCATGATGTCAGGCATGGGCCTCTTCTGGTGAGTGGGATACCATGCGTTCCCATCGAATGAGATAGCGTTCTCATAGATACGTGCAGGTTCTCCGAGGACTTCAACCCGACCACCTGCAACACCCTGACCGCACAGCTCATTAATATCGAAATCACAATAACCACGATATGTGACTGATCGCTTCGGCTCACCGTCAGAATCGGTCAAGACTTGGCCTTCTTTCCCCTTTGCTCTGGATCTTCGTGCTTGCTTGCTTATCCAGTGATCGGGCCAATACAGGACACACCAGAGGCGATATGAGAGGGATCCTATTGTCAAGGGGAGCTGGTAGGTGCCTGAAGGCATCCCCGCCCATATGTTATACTGCTCCTCGAAAAGAACAAGCATTCTCCGCAAGATTTCACAATCGAGGATGCAGTAGTCGACATCTTCAGGAGTCAATTCTCTCTTTCGACCTTTCCTAAAGTCTTCTGGCGTCTCACCTTTGGGATAACCCAACGCTTGACCGATCTTGGCTAAGGGGAGGTTAATGATGGCGTAACTGTCCCGATAATGAATGGTATGATCCCCGTTCTTGAAGGAACCTTGCAGAATCTTAGTCCCTGACCGCACTATTTCAGCGTCAAGGATATCACGCTTTGAATAACCTAATGATAAGAAATCATAGCCCCATCCATTATGCGCCATGACGATGATATCTTTACCCCTCGACTCAAAGAATCTTCTTGCGTTGGCTGAATCCTTGAACACGACTGTCTCTTCACCATCCCATGATAGAGCCACGCCAAGAGCCATCGATGAAGACCTGGCATCAAGGCCCCATGTCTCAATGTCAAAGATCCATCTCTCGATCCCCTTAGATTTAGTGGGCATCATCCGGGTGATGAAGTGACGACTCAACGGATCACCCACAGCTCAAGCCTCTTCGTCCCGCATACCGCATAACAAGGTTGATCTAAACCTATACAGCCATCCGGGGGAATGCGTGGAGTATTCTTCCCGGTATGCACACCGCCCTTCATCACTGGTCGAGTGCGAGAATATCCTCGAATCATTAACTTCATGGAGCTGCCACCCTCGTCCATGAAACCGTTCTGGTAGCATCTCCCCTTATCCTACTATCAGGGGATCGTTGCCTGACCCATATCCCGACCTTATCGGCATTGATCGAGCCGTAGAGATCCCAAGCGAGGTTAGGATCAAAGACCATCCGGGTGCAGACAAAACCACTCTTATCACTTTGGAGCCGCTCGATTCCCGCTTCAACCGCCTCATCAATTGATTTGGCGAGGTCTTTAGGGGGTTTTCTTACCCTCAATAAGTCATCACCGAAGTCTCCAAAGGTAGAAGCAGCGAGATCTCGTTGACTCAAACTCGATGGGACCAGTTTCCAATCTCTACCTAATTCAACAATCTCGCCGGTTTCCAATTTGTGAAGATCGACCAGAGTGAACCCGAAGGCGATAGCAGCACGTTTCCCCCCTTGAATGAGGATGCGTGGTAGTTTTAACCGCCATATAGTGCTACCACGCTCCTTGAATGGGATCATCACAGACTTCCCTTCATCGTAGAGCTGTGCGACAGCGTACCGCCACACAGCGATGTCCTCACCTTTCTTGAGTATCAAATCATAATAGACACCTGGTGTAGTGCGTTTCCTTCTCTGAAATGCACGATTCACCGTATCAGCTTGAGCCTTTGAACGGATACTCCGACTTGTGCTGGCTGTTTCCGAGGCGATCTGCCTTTCGACGGAGCGCACTACATTGGAACGCTTTCCAGAATAACCCAACACACGCGTCCCTATGAGATACTTCTGCGCTTCCGCAGACCGTCCCTCTGGACGGTTCCTGATGATACGCCGGAGCTGGCTTTTACCTATGGACTGACGTTCACTGAAGGTCAGATTCTTCAACGGCTTCATGTGTGGATACCTCTTATCACGGCTTCAGCAACGGGAGGACATACAGCATTCCCGATGATGACCCATTTCGACTTTTTGAGGATGTCTGCATCCCACTGATAGTCCTTCGTGAATCCTTGCAGGGTCGCGGTTTCTTCTAAGGTGAGGGATCTTATCTTGGTTGCTGCCCTCTCTGAGACACCCCGAAGGCTTGGTGCTCCGGGTGCACCGTGGATGGTCTTACTCGGACCAGATATATCTGAATCCACACTTTTCGCCCTACGAGAAACCGAAGAACCGCAACCGTCAGTATTGATCGATACAATCTTGCGAGGACCAGCCATGATTGTATAAGACGGTTGATCTAGCTCTCTGTATAATGGACCCGATCCCCCCTCCTTCTTTCCGGTTTTGGGATTGATCCCTGATGTAGAAGAAGCTGATCGACCAGAATCCATCGCTAAATGCAATTGACCAACGGGCGGAACCCCAACGGGATGAAATCCCGTTAATTCCCCTTCAAGGTGGGGTAAAGCGTCCAAAACAGAGATCCATTGATCCTTAGAGTGCGTAGGATGCGCGGTCCAACCCTCACCTGCAAAGATACGTCGTCGAGTCTGAGGGACTCCAAAATCAGCAGCATTGAGCTTAACCCACGGAATATCATCATCGAGATGCTTTGCGACTGGTACGACGTTCTCCATTGACCAAGAATCGCAACCGCTACCGCGAGCTAACCAGATGTAATGACGAACCATGAACAACCCATCCTTAGCATCAGAACTTGAAGCATTACTCAAGGCTTGACAAGGAGGGGATCCATGAAGATGCACATGAAATCCCTCAGATTGTAGGGATCGAACCCATGACTTGAGAATCTGAAGATCAACGTCGGGGTGCTTACCCATTTCACGCTTGATAATCTTAGTATCCGGGTGGTTCAGATGATGAACCAGGTTCGCATGATCCCACATTTCGATAGCATAGGGTACGATTGCGCCAGCTTGTAGAGATCCAGTGGTGAATCCTCCACCACCTGCGAAGGTATCGATCACAGCGACAGGTTGGGACATACCCTATGGGACAAGGTGGATACACTTAATGCTTGGGGAGGGGCGGAGGGGGGATACATA
>Ga0080013_1004008_pt1 | contig 14828 bp, 22 predicted proteins | sample ETNvirenome_6_85_FD_69236 | JGI IMG/M metagenome (GOLD analysis project Ga0080013, IMG submission 69236) | Marine viral communities from the Pacific Ocean - ETNP_6_85 (SPADES assembly) (version 2) | ecosystem: Environmental > Aquatic > Marine > Oceanic | place: Pacific Ocean | collected 2013-06-19
TGGATTAGTATTACCAAAAACCTCACTATATGTATCTGTTACACTTTGATTTGTAAAATAATCTACACCTACTTCGTCATCTTTATTAACAATATAAGTTTCTAATCTAAATCCAAATGGATTTTCTTTTCTTGTTGGATTACCAAAATTAAAAAGAGTTCCTGAATTAACTTTATCTAAAAACCTTACCCACATTGTTACAGTAAAACCATCGTGAAGATAACTTGGAATAAATTCTCCCCCTGAAAATTCATATGTATCATTCCACCCAGAACCTGCATTATTAGCATTATAAAATGGAAAACCTACAATTACCTCTTTTCGTTTCATCAACCCTATATCCTCGTCACCCTCTTTCCTAACTATAATAGCTTGATTCATATTTCTTATTTTTAAATAACCCTCAGATATTGATTCAGCTTCAGGTAATTCTAGAACTTCTGTTTCCAAATCTTGATCTGGAAAATATAAATTTAAATCATTCCTCAACCATTCAAGACTTTGATTAAAATTAACATCAGTATTATTATCAGGATTTTGTCTTGGAATATATCCTTCTGGATTACTATCAGAAATATCATGAGTTGGGTCATACAATTCAGAATTTGAATCTACAACATCAAGAGCTCCATCATCATCTACATCTTGTAATTCTTGTTGAGGATAAGTATCTGGTCCAGCAGAACCTTTTAAAATTTGATATTCACTAAAAAAGTCATTAATTTTATCTTGTTTTGTTCCTTGGTCAGGTAATAATTCATAAATTGTAGTATCAAAAACATCTTTTGCTTTATCTGGGTCTATAACAATAGAACCTGATGTTAATGGAACAAATTGATTAATATTATCAAGAAATTTAGTATACTCCCCTGTGTTCCCTAAATCATAAGAAGCCCAATTTGTATTATCAACTATTATTTCAACATGTATTGTATCAGGATTAAATAAAATTTGTCCTACATCTGTTAATTCTGTTATTGTTAGTATATCATCTATTAACGATAATTCTCCTTCATACGCTTTATTATCATATTGATATAAAACTCTTTTTCCAGAAGAATCACCTTGTGTTACTTGACCATTAGATACATATTGTTGTAAAGTTTCAATATCTGTACCTGAATATATAGTATCATAGGAAGTTATTAAAAGTTCTGTTATTCTATCAACTACTTGTTCACTTGATAAACTTGATGCCATAACCTTATCTCACTACTTTAAATTCAAAATCATCATCTATTATATGTTCTTGCCCATCACCATATTTTAATTTAAGTAATATTTTATATATCCTATCTGGTTGAAATCCATTCAACCATTGTATAAAATAATTTGAAGTTGAATCACAACTCATTGATGTATATGCACTAAATGGAACTATTGTTTCTCCTGTAGCTAGATCAAGTATTGAATAACTACCACTACCTTCTGCTATAAACGAACCAGTTACAGTCTGAACTGATGTTGAAAATGATTTTTGAATATAACGCTTTCTAGCTCCAAATCTAAATTTAACTTTTTCATCTTCCTTATAAGAATATTTAAAATGTTTTGGATAGATATAATTATCTACCAACCCACTCATAGACAATGGAAGTAAACTACCAGTATTTGAACCACTACAAGGAGAATGATCATCCCATTTAACTTCTAATTTTGGTGAATATATTGTATTTGTATTTCTTGAAAAGAATTTTAATTGTCCAAATGTTTCTGTATCAGTTTCTTGACTACCACTAAATCTAACCAACATTCCATAATTTCCATATTGTCCACCTAACCAACCATTTACCATATCAGTAATTTCTACATTCACATCAGGTGATTGTTCATTAAATGTCTGAACAGAATGACTTACAGTTGTGATTGTTCCACCAGCAGAAGCCCAAGATGTGGCAGAACCTCCTCTTGGATACCTTCTATTTTCCCAACTACATCCATTTACATTTTTCGGATTATCTCCAAACTTACCCGTACCTTCTACCCAAGCCTCACTTAGTGGTTGAACGGCTAACTTGTAGTTAGTAGTTAGTTCTGCATTACCTTCGGCTTCATATAATCTTAAATAATATTTAGCATCAGATGTTATCGTACCATCAGCTACCGATTTAGACAATTCGGTAAACTCATCTCCACTAAATTGAACCAACACTCTTGTTGGATAATCAAAAGATAAATTCCAAAATTCTTTTTTTAATTCAAGAATTTCATCTTTTCCAAAATTTTGATCTCTATATGATGTTCCATCAATGTGACTTGAACCACTTGATATCCATACTGTTTTTGTTGGGTAAATAAAATGATGCATTATCTAATTCTCCCTATTACATTTTGACCTGAATTTTTTAACTCAAAAACTGCAGGTTGAACTGATGGATATATAACTCCATCAGCTGATGTGTCTCCATTATAAAATTGATTAAAATTATAAAAATACCCATAACCTTGTGTACCAGTGTTAGAAGTTGTCCAAGAAGGTGTAGTTGGATCAAAATCTGAATCTCCTGAAACATCATAACTTAAATAATAAAGTGGATTTGCAAATCTAACTTCACCATCTGTTGTCCTATATTGAGTTAATTCAACAAAATTAATACTTCTAACACCATCAATATTCATCAACTCATATTCAATATCTGTAGTATGGATTGGTTGACTAAATTGCATTTTATCAACTCTAAAATAATTTCTTATAGTTTGTATACATTTTAATTTAACTTCGCTTTTGTTAGCTGTTTTATGAGCTATAACATCAAATACTACTCCAAAATTAATAATTTTTCCTGGATAAATAACTACCTCATCACTAATAATTCTATATTGACTCAAATAATTTTTTAGATTTTGAACAAGTAAAGATGGTAATGGTTCTGGATCTCCAACAAGATTTTTATTCCCATCATAACTTAATATGTGAATATTAATTGGTGATGTTATTCTAGCTTCAGTTCCTGCTACGATATTAGTACTATAACCGGCCGTTGCTCCGCCTGTTACGAGATTAAATAAATCTGTAAGTGCATACGTATTTATATTACCATCTTCATCAACAAGTTGATATGAACTACCTTGTTGTTGAATTTCAAATAACGCCGTATCTAATGCACTCTGGTCTATTACAGCTTCAGTACCAGGTACTCTATATATGTTTTCTGATCCTCTCTCAACATAAACTTTAGATAGTTTTCCATATTGAGCTGACATTGCCATTACACGAGATTCATAATCCTCTTTTGTAACTATTCTATTTTGAGTAGTAAAATGTGCCATAGCTCTTTGTCTTATTTCTTCAATTGTTTCTGATGATGCTCCACCACGAGCTGGCATATTATTAGTCACACTCAAAGTGCTAGTACCTGGTAAAGATATGTCAGAAGTATAAGAACTAATAGTTGATAACTCCTTAGTTGAAACATTGGCACTCATTCCACCACCAACACGATATGTAACTGTCAAAGTTACTTGTGATGGAGATTCGCCGAGTGTAGAAAAATCATCACCTAACAATGTATCATAAGAATCAACTAAATCTTGTGGATTACCAGGTACTTGTATACCAACCTGTTGTAGTTGTAAAATTGTACTTGTCAATTTTTGTCCACTTCTTAATAATCCATTTCCAAATATTAAAGATGTAGTATTATCATCATTTGTTTCAGTTATAAATCTCTTATTTGTTTTTATATATTCTAAAGAATATGGAACTGGAATAGAAGTTATTGAATCATCAGCCATTGTATATGCGTTGGTTCTATCTGTTTCCCTATAATGTTTTATAATTGGAATCTTTTCTTGTGCTAGATAATCAACCTCATACCATTTATTTCCATTTGAATCTTCAACTTTTAATATTTCAACAACATTTGTATCTGGCAAATTAAGTTCTAAAAATTTTTGTGGACTTCCAACATCAAAAGTATATGTCTTTGTTTCACCACTTACGGCCTTTACAGTTCTTTTTAAAGTCCATTCATCTATAAGACCAGATGAATTATTAATATTAGAAGGATCATCTGTATCAGTTAAATACGCTGAACCTGATGTTTTAAAATCAACATAATCCAATGTTTCAAAAACTAAATCTGAATCTGTGGTAGATATTATTTGAGCTCCTGGTTCTATAACCAATCCATTTGAATAGGTTGGTTTTATATTAGTTAAATCTGTAGTATCTGATGCAACGGTTTGACTGAATGTTAATTCAACAAACGAAGGGTAAATCGGTTTTACTTTATACCCAACCATTTTAGCTAAATTGACTATATTTCTTCTTTCTTCTGCTAATGGTAACAACATTTCTCTATATTGTTGGTCAATATAAAAAGAGAGAACATCACCTACATATGCTCCCATTTCAATTAACATCATACCAGGAGATGTTTCATTAAAATCTTTATATGTATTTGGAAAGTAGGTTTTAGCATAATTTATTAATGACGCTTTAAAACTATTAAAATCTTTATTTAAATAATTTGTATTACTTACTTTATGTTCTTTTTCACTATAAGGCATTAAAATTCTCCTATTTCTCTATCGACACTTGTACTGATTCAAATGTATTTGGGTCTTTTTTTATATTAAATGAAATAAAAATTTTAAAACCATTTTCACCAACTTGTTCACCTTCTCTGATATTTAATTCTTTTATTTCAACAAAAGGCATCCAAAAAGATAAAGATGAAAGTATTTCATTATGTAATTGTACTTCTATATCTTCAGTTATTGGTTGAAACAAATATTTTCTAATACCAATTCCTAAATTTGGTTGCATTAATCTCTCACCCCGTTCAGTCATCAAAAATAATTTAATATTTTCTTTAACTGCTTTTATTGTTGAAGATGTAGATGCAAACCAACCATCATCACCATTCGATTTACGAAATGGTAAATCTATACCCATAAAGACATTTTCTTCTCTATCGTTTATAAATGGTTTTTTACTTGAATCTATGAATGCCATTTTAATTCTCCACTATGTTTTCTTCAAGAAGTTTAATTTCTGTCAACTCTTCTGCCGTTTCCGCTGCATCTATAGGATTTTGTCCTATATACGCATATCCTTTGGATGTTGTCACACCACCACTATCTCCACCTTGTTTTTTTAAATCAAGTGGTTTCATTTCAACTGCGTTTTTTGTACCAACCATATCTCCAGGTTGTATTGTTTGACCAACACCAGTATTTGGATCAACTTGTACACTAATACCTGGTTTAACCTTTAATGTAGATAATACATCAGCATACAATGGTGATGATGTAGATAACTCTTCTATTTCTAAAATAGCTTTTGTTTTAGTTATGTTTAATGGTTGTTTTATCAAAAAATCAGTAAAAGCTTTTGATAAATCTTCACCCAAAGTTTTTAACTTTTGTTTCTGAGTTTCATCTAATCCTTTTTCCCCATCAGGACCTCCAGTAACTTTAGCCATAGCTTTATATATATCATCAGCTAATCCCACTATACACCTCGTTTTTGTTTTGTCTTCTCATCAACCTTTTTCATAAGACCTCTGTAATCTTTTTTTAGAAAATCTGCGGTTTGGCCATTAACATCAATATCATTACTATTATTCATCATATCACCATAAGATTTTCCCAAAATCTCATTCATATTACTTGAATCATAAGTACCACCACCCAGTGTTTTCCATTCATCAGCTGTAGCTGTTTCATTTAATACCTCATTAAGTATTGGATCTTTTGAAAATTTCTTATTTTTAAAAATCTTCTCATTTTTTTGTGTTGGTTGTTTCAATTCAGTTATTACTTCTTGAATTGCTATAGCAACTTCTTCTCTTACTATTTGTCTTATCATTGTTCTTACATTTGTTTTCTTTTTCATATTAACCTCTTATTTTAATTATTTCTCTACTTCATTTGATTCTATATAATGAAATTTACTTAAAAAATTTACATTATTTTCTAACTTACCTTTAAGTGTTTCTATTTTACCTAAAACTCCAGGTTCTGGTGGACCAGAAATTCCTGCCATAACTCCAGTAACTTTAAATGATGATAAAATATCAAGCATGTCTTTTAATACTATCCTCAACTGTTCTCCTAAAACAAGAGGTTCTGGAGTTTCATTATTATCCTTCTTATCTTTAGAATCCTTCCCTAAATAAATATTATTTGATTCAATAATTACATCAGACTTTGTTGATATAGTTAAATTTTGACCTGTTCCTATATGGACATTACCAAATGATGATAAAAAAATATCATCTTTTCTACTATCTAAAGTAATTCTATCTGACCTTAAAAACATTTGAGATCCTTCGATTGGGGTAGGCACCATAGTTTCAGATTGATCTATCATTCCATATCCATAAAGAACAGATGTAGGATCATATTCTTCTCTACCCCCATATAAAAATTTTAACATACTACTCAATGACCTATCATTTTCAAGAGATGATTCATCTGAACTCAATACAAATGGTTTATATGATGTGTTTGTAACTTCTCCAGTATCTGAATCTATCTCATCTACCGTATATATTGGATCAAAATGTTGTCTTAAGCTACCATAATGAATCATACTGAAAAATGAACTATCAAGTGGACTTTCTGTTTCATTTGTTGATAACCTTCCATTTGAAATAAAAACAAGTGGATTTACATTTCTGGAACCAATCCTAATACTATTCCCATATCTACCTTCAAGAACCATATCACCCATCAAATCAGATTCAAAATTCTTACCTGGATTATCTAAATGAATATTTGGTGATTTCTGAACTCTATTAAATCCTGTTCCATCTATGAAACTTGTAGAAACTCCATTAATATTTTTTGTGGAATATTTCCTATGGTCTGATGCATTTATTTTATAATCCGTTTCCTTTCTATTTAAATGATCTTTATTATAATTGGGATTATTTTCTGGATTTAAGGGCCCTAAATAATAATTAACATTTCCAACTGTGCATAATAACACAGGATCTCCAACCATCGGTACATCTGCCATACCTCTCATTAAAGGAACATATCTATTTTCTAATTCAGATTGAGATCCTTTCCTATCCATTAAATCTTTTCCTACATGTTTTGTTGCTAAAATAGAATTAATATTTCTTTTACTACCACCATATGCATAATGTTTAGTTGAAGTTACAACATCAGTAACAACACCAGGAACAAATTGCATATAAAAAGGTATTTCTATATCTTTATATATACCTGGTACTCTAATCTTATTTTTACTAGATTTTAAAAAGGTTGAACCCATTTATTAATTCCCTTTATTTATTGTTTTATCTTTTATATGTGTTAATCTATCACTTTCTTTTTGTAAATCTTCTACTGTATCTTGAAGAGTTGCCATTAATTCATCTTTTTCTGATTCTGATAATAACATACTTTCCTCATCACCACTACTTGATTTGGATATAATTCTTTGTAGTACACCGGCTAATTTAACAAGATGTTCATCATTCTTTATTGAAGCGTCCATATATTCCTTAATGATTGGTGCAACCATAACAACATCATCTATGGTTTGAATGAATCCATGTATCTCTTGAATAAGAAGATCTATCTGTAATTTCTTCTTTTGAGAGTTTTCATATATATCTTTTGTTAAATCTTGAAAGGTTTTCCCTTTAAATATTTCATTATCATTTGACATACAATTCTCCTATAATATATTGAATGTAACTATTCATAACTATTCATATATAAATATAGGATTTGTAAAAATTGATATAAAATAAAAAAAAGTGTATGTTAGAGTTTTATTTTAGAAAAATTTATTAAAATGTTTATCTTTAATTGAAATTACTCCAGAATGATAAAAATCATTTAATATAATTTTATAATGTTTTTTAAATACATTTACAACAGAGGTTATATGAGATGTATTTACATTTGTCATTTCTCGTATTAAAATATATAGTGCTTTCTTATTAAAATTTTCTATTTCTTCCTTCCTTTTAAAGATTTCTAAAATAGCATATGATATATCTATATCTCGTTTTTTTTTGAAGATTTTTGGTATATTATATTCGAAATATCTAATAATCTCACTTATAAAATAATCGTAATCTGTATCTTCATTTTTCTGTTGTTTATTTAATGCCTCTATACCTGTATGTTGTTTTAATTTTTTATAATTAGCATTATTATGTAATATTAAATAATTTTTTGCTACAATTGAAAAATAACTAAATGCCTTTGAACCTTTTGTGTGGTCCCATTTATGAATGTTCATTACCATAAATGCTACAACTTCGTGTTTAACATCTTCAAACGGATAATCAAAATATGAAAACTTAAAAGTATTAATTATATTTTCAGCTAATTTATCAAATGCTTTATGTATTCTTTCCTGATATATTCTATTTCTAAATGTATTATTATCACTTAAATTATATTGAACTATAGCGTCTTGAACAACCTCATCAAAATACATCCTTTTTTTACTTTTAGGTCTTCCTCTTTTTTTAGGAACTTTTACTTCTTTAACTTTTTTATCTTTAACTTTTGCTTTTGGCATCTGTTTTCTCCTGTAATTGTTCTGTTTCAAATATTCCGTCTAATAATTCTTGTAACTCTTTTAATTGTTCAAAAAAGAAACCCGTTTCATCATCAGACTCATAATGTCCTTTCACATCAACTTGTTTCATTCTTTCAGTTGCAAATGTCACTATTTGTTGAAACTGAACAATTAAATCTTCATACTGATTTATTCTTCTCAATGAAAAATATAATATCGTAGAGGATACTACACTAATTAAAAAGAATATTATAAAAAATAACCACCACATATTTATCTCCTAAGTAAACAATTCATCAAACTTCTGTTTGAGATTGTCTACTTTTTTTTGTTCGTCTTTGTTTTTTGGAACTTTTGTATTAACTGGTTCTTCATTATTTCCATTCCATTGGTCATATTCAATATGAGTTGCCATCATATCAGCTTGATGTAAAATATATGACATATTAGAACGAAGTTGCCATTCTGGTAAATAAGTCATTAAATATTTTTTATTAGCATCATCATATAAACCATCTGTCAATTTAATCCCGATATATTCTTTATCAGTAACTTTAATACCATAGTGTTGAAGTAACCATAATCCTCTATCAGGTACTGACATATATTGTAATTCTGGATTATTTTTATATATAGCTCCCTGATTCTTTCTGTGCCAATCTGAATCTTGTGGGATATAGTAATCGTGTTCCAAATCACCAACCTTACCCAAGTCGTGATGCATTGCTGCGAATACTAACTCTTCATCAGTAAAGTTAATCATAGCTCCATTCTTTTCCCACAATTGTTTTATTTCAAGTGAATGATTTATGATATGAAGAATGTGTTCAACATATCCACCAGGCATTGCATTATGATAATGTTCTTTTGCACTTGCTGGTGCAAACATCATTCTTTCTTTAAAATCTTCATACATCTTTAAAAGATTTTCTTTTCTGTCTTCACTAATCCAATCATTAATATAATTGATTAATGTTTCCCAATTTGTTTGTATTTGTTCTGCATTTATTTTTTTCATTTAACCTCCAAAGTTATAATATATTAATTAGATCAAGATCAAGATCAAGATCTAGATCAATTGTAATAATAATATAAGAATAGCTAATAATATAGACATTCCTATTTTTAATGTTATAGTTTCACCCAAATGTACCCAAGTCATAATTGGAAATGTACACATACTTATAGCGAAAGCTAATAATCTTGTTTGCCACAAAGTACCAAATCCCTGATATCCTATTCTAGTTCCCCACCAAAATAATAAACTAATTGGGATTCCTAATAAAGCTACCAACCACATCGATTTCATTCCTTCAGCCCATTTCCATACGAGTTGAGAATTTAATTGATACCATACCATTATATTACATATAAAAAATAATATAATTGTTATCATTATTTGTTTAGTTATCATTATTTAGATTTCCTCAAATGTCTTTTTTGGGATTTAGACATCTTATTGGATTTTTTTGTAACCATTTCTGTTTTACCAGTTTCTTTGTTTTCTTCTTCTTCTTTATTTACATCACGAACTTGTTCTTTCCATAAAGATTTTGGAACATAATTAGCTTCCATATTGTGATATAACTCTACTGCTTTTTCATCTGATACTCTAATTATTTTAGTACCATCCAAAGTTTTCATTGTTTTCATTTAGCCTCCTATTAACCTTTTGTATATTTATACATCTTAACATCTGTGTATTTAAATCTACTATTTGTTGTAAGTATATCTACTCTTTTAACCCATTTTGGATTCATTGTGTCTCTTACTTGATAGATACCATCCCATTTTCCATCTTCAGTTCCTTCAATCACAATATAATCACCATATTCAAATGGACCACCCCAACGAGCTAATAAATCTCTTGATAAAGCAACATATCTATAATTGGTTGCTAACCAGGGTTTTATTTTTGTACCATCGGCTGTGATATTTGGTGTTGAATCGGTTTGATGTCTTGTTGGATTATAAGTAGTTACTGTTACATCAAATGATAATACTTCATAATATTCACAATAACCATTATCTTTTAATTTATTTATTTCACTATACAACTCGTCAATTACATTACTTGCATAATTAGAAATAATGAATATAGGAATAAGTGTTCCTATAATTGCATATCTTAAATTAATCATATATAGACTCTCCATATTAATTATGTTAACAATATACAACCTTTATGTGATATAAGTCAAGATCTTTTTTTTATTTTTTTTAAATTATATTGATAATCATCTATTGAACCATCTTCTGGTGCATCTAATCCTTCGTCATGCATCCACATCGAGATAGTTTTTTCAGCTGATACATCATCAATTATATTAAATGTATCATGATATCTTTTTAACAATCGTTTTACTAAAGAATGTCTAACGACATCTTTTTCTTTAAACATAGATAAACCAACACCATGAACACCAGCGAATCTTTTAATTGCGTCTTCTAATCCACTTTGATGTTTCTTAATATCTGATTGTTCCAAATCACCTGTGATTATATATTTACTATATTCACCGATTCTTGTTACGAACATTTTGATTTGTTCAGGTGTAGCATTCTGTGCTTCATCAAGTATAACGAATTTATTGGCTAGAGTAATACCTCTCATAAATGCTAGAGGTATAACTTGTATGGTATTACTATCCTTTAGGATTTGTAATCTTTGTTTACCAATAATCTGTTCCATATTATAATAAAACGACATCATAAATGGTGCTGTCTTTTCTTCTATATCACCTGGTAGATATCCAATCTTTTCACCAGAAGCTTCTACTAATGGTTTAACGATAACAATACCGTCTATATGACTTTTCTTATCACCTAACTCTCGTAGTGCTCTATGAACTGAAAGATATGTTTTACCACAACCAGCTGGACCAATACAAAATGTTATATCTTTTTTAGATATAGTTTCATAGAATCTCTTCTGTGCAGTTGTTCTATATTCTAATTCATCAAAATTTAACATTTTTAAATCCTTCATAGCTTGTCGTTTATTATTTACAGTATGATTATTTAATTCGGAAAGGGTAACCTTTTTTTGAGAACTATTTGTTTTTGCCATAATAACTTCTCCTATATTAACCATTGTCGGTTTAATATAAATATAATATATATAACGATTTATTATAAAAAAAATGGGTCTGACTAAAAAAATCAGACCCATTTCATCATTATATGTGACTTATATCACTTATTACTTACTATCCCATAAAGACAATAATATAATAAGTACTAACAATCCAGTAACTCCACCTGTTAAGAATGAACCTACTAGAGCTGAGATATTAGTTATTACATCAATACCTAACCAACCTGATCCAAAGATTACAGTTGATAGAATTGAAACTGATACTAATGATACTAACACACCACTAATACCACCTAATACTTCACCTATTGTTGCGAATATACTTTTTACATTCATGATATTTCCTCCTACGATTTATTATTAATTAGAATGAATAACTTGCTCTAACAACTATGTCTTTACCATCTTCGTCCTCAGACGAGAACTCAGTTGATACTTTAAAGTTATCATTACATTTATACCCAACTCCGTATAATACTTCTTCGTTGGAGTCATATCCAACAAGAAAGTGAACACCGCCAAAAGGATATACAACACCTCTTGCCCAATACGCACCGTCTGCTTCTTCAGACAAATCATACTCAAGTGATGTTTCAAAAATTCCACTACTTACTGAAACATCTAAAAGTTGAGCCTCGTTACTATTTACAGATAATCCAATCTCAGAATTTATCCCAAGCCCAGCCAATTCATAAGACACACGAGTGCCCCAATAATCGTCTAGTCCTCCACCATACAAAAAGTCGATGCCTACACCACCAACACTAGCATTAACACCGATACCATTAGTAACTACATGGTCTCTTGGTGTTGATACAAACCAGTTATTGGAAGGTCTGTGTAGACCCCAAGCTAATCCATAAGGCTCCGCTTGACTACCAAATGTCATAGAAACATTATCAGAAACATTCCAACTATACTTAGCTTCTTCTATGTTCACTAATCCATCTGATAGATTTGTACTAATAACCCAGCTATCACCACTAAAACTTAACCCCATATAAGGTGAAGTAATTGTGTTTTCATCTCCGAAAGTAAAGTCAGTACTCATTTCACCACTTACAGTAACATTTGCTAGTGTAGTAGTTTCTTCAGCTCTAACTATTCCGAACAATCCCATCAACATTGTGCTGATAACTATTAGGTTTTTCATACCATTCTTCATTTAGTCTCTCCTATTTAGTGACTATTGCTCTTGTTTACTTACTATTACGCAAAAAAACACACAAATATCCCTATAACTTTAAAATATAATAACATATATATTAACCGGGGATTATAGAATCAAGGATTGATTCTCTTTGTGTGTTTCTGTATGTAATAATTCTTTATAACCATTCTTATATAAATATCAAGTTTACGCCTAAAACAACCCATCTTTTTTAAATTTGTTGTACCATTTGTTCCAATTTTTTTGTCCAAACTCTTCAGCTTCTATCTCATATTTGTTGTCTTTATACTCGTCTTTACCTTGACCAATTTGATAGTTCATTTCCCACTCATACATTTCTTTGAACTTTCTCCAACCATATTTCTTGGCATCCATAGCGTGGTATATTTCATGGATTATTGTTATGAGAAATTGTTTTATCTGACTTGTTTTGATTGTTTTATATTTTGTAGATAATTCTAATGTTCCTCTATCTACATCAAAGTGTGCGTGATCCTTCATTGATTTCAGTTTTACTTTTACACTATGAACACCATAATGACTTAGTAAATCAGAAATTATCTTATTCTTATTTGATTGTGATATAAATTCTTTAATTAACATTGCTTATAAATATACAAAACATTTTGCATATGAGTCAAGTATTTATTTAGATTTTTTGTTTATTTTTATTAATCTTTCCTTTTTTGTGGCAAGAAATGGACTATTTTCGTGTATACTAATTGTAGAACCACTCATTTCTGATGGATTTTCTTTATAATCTAATCTAACTTTTTTAGCATCTTGTATTATACCATCAGTTATTTTTTGTAATTCTTCTTCTTGTTTTTTCGTTAATTTATCTTTTGTCATTTTCACTCCTATAAAAAACTTGCACTTACTTGTGTTGGTTCAACCCACCACACCTTACCAAGTGAATCAGTTACTCGTATTTTTTTATTTGTATCATTAAATTCATCTAACTTAACAATTGTATGTTTATATAACATTCCATTTTCTGATGGAATATCTTCTTCGATACGAACTCTCTCACCTATTCTAAGATTTCTACCTCTATAATCAACTAACATATAACTTCCTCCTATTTACAAAATGTTTTAGAATTATGAAATCTACCATTATAAGATAGATAACAATTTGGACATAATAATCTTAAATTATCTATCTTAAAGTTTTCGTGATTTCCATCTTTAAAGTCTACAGCCAAACAAACACTATCCGTACCCATATTTTCCTCATTATAGGAACAATTACCACATTCATCATTAAAATAACCATCTTCAATCAATCTCTTTTTAAGAACCTTATGAGACCATCTTTTTGGTGGTTGTCTTTTACCCATTATCACATCTTCAACAGGTATTCTATACTTACCAAAACCCTTTTTAATACCAAAACCTTCTTTATTTAAATGCTGTTCAAATATTCCATATATCTTGGCATATTTTTTGTAAGTATTATACGCAACACCTATCCATTTAGCAGCCTGTGTTTGTGATTTTGTTTGTTTTATTGCATCCTCAACCATTCTCTTTGTCACAATAATTTTCTTCCCAGGAATCTTAAGGGGTTTATGAACTAATTTGTTCATCTATGTTTTCTGATATATAGTCCTTAGTCTATCTACCTTTTCTGCAACATAACCGCTTCTTGTGTCTACTGCTGTATTTTCATCAATCTTTCTGAATGCATGGTTTTGATTACTATTTTGATTATCAGAGAACCAAAATAAATCACCTTCTTCTATATCTTCAAAATTCATATTATCAAATTCTATTATTCCCACACCAATAGAACCTGCGTAATTAATCGAATCAGTCGCTGGATCATTCTGTGGCATTATCGGCCTCCTCATCTTCTTCTATTTCCTGTTCAATTACTGCCCAAATATTTGTATTGAGTACTTTTAATTCATTCCAAATATTATGAAGCAAATTAATTATCTGATCATCCCGTTTTCGCTCACCTGATGTTCTTGTCATAACTATTCTCCTATATTAATTTTGAAGTTTTTCCAAACCGTTCAAATGCATTTTCGACTTTTGACCAGAAATTATTAGCAC